>ENA-OQKP01000427-OQKP01000427.1-human-gut-metagenome-genome-assembly--contig:-NODE-427-length-35545-cov-5.444915_pt1 | contig 35545 bp, 43 predicted proteins | sample MGYA00242780_ERZ504802 | MGnify/ENA primary metagenome ERZ504802 (study PRJEB26092, sample SAMD00036406) | human gut metagenome | host: Homo sapiens | study: EMG produced TPA metagenomics assembly of... | reverse complement strand
CACTTGGCCTGCGTGCGCCAACTGGAGTTCTCGAAGCCCACGCCCTGACTGACCTTGACTACGGCGAAGTCGTAGCTGGCGGTGCAGGTCACGTTCCAGGCCTGCCAGCCGGACACGTCGATGCCGACCATGTCGGCCATCGCGATCGCCGGCGTGCATGCGAGCAGCACGGCGAACAATGCCGCGATGAGGGCCTGTAGCGGCTTGCTTCTGTTCTTGAATTTGCCCAAATTCGTTTTCCTTCCTATGTGGTGGGCATGGAAATAGCCCCCGCCGGGATCGGCGAGGGCTAAGCCTGTGGTTTTCTCGGGGCTATCGGCGCACTCTGGATGTCGTTGTTGAGGCTGGTGCCGTGACCGTTGCCGCCGAGCGCGTGGTACACGTCGTAGAGGCGTTGGCTGCGGCCTTTGAGGTCCTCGTCGGCTATGCCGTCGTTGGCGACCATCTCGGCGCGCAGGTCCTCGAGCCGGCACAACAGGAGTTCGCGCACGGCCTGGTCCAACACGGACGTATTGTCGAGGTGTCTGAGCATCCACGCGGTGATGGTGCCGGTCGCACCGGAGCCGAGGATCATGCCCACGAATGTGAGCCATACTGGTATCGTCTCGTTCATCTAGGCCATGGCCTTCTTTCCTTTCGCTAGTTGTTCTGCAATGGCATCGTGCCGCCGGTGAAGAAGCTCTCGTCGCTGCCGGCCTCGGTGCAGATGATCTGGTAGAACGCGGTGTCCTTGCCGGTCCTGCCACGGAAGATGAGTTTGACGACACCGTCGGAGGGCACGGTGAAAACGATTCGAATGCGTTTATTGTTGGCCCAGTTCTCGGACCGGCCCAATGTGGCGGATCGGGAGTCCTGGACCTCCATGAGGGGGCCTCGGAACGTGTCCGTGGCCTCGGCGGCGCCGCAGGACGCGACGAACGCGCACCTCACGCCCGCCGGCAGGCCGGAGACCACCCATTCGGCGTAGCCGCCGGTGAGGTCGGACGAATGCCGCAGGATGATGCCCGGACTGTCCGGAGAACCCCACTGGTTGACGCTGCAGTCGAGACTCCTCGTGGGTTTCGGATCGCCCAGCATGGGGTTCGGGAACCAGTTATGTCGCATCATCGGCGCTCACCGCCGATCACTGCAGGGGCATCGAGCCTCCGTCGAACCACGGGAACCGGGGGAGGAGTTGTTGGACGGTCGGCCATTCGTCGCCCTCGTACACGGCCAAGGCCTCCAACGTCAAACTGCCCCCGCCATGGCAGAAGATGCTGCGGGTGCCGCCCCCGACGGTCTTCGCCGCCTTCCACGTGGCACCCGATGGGGTCGTGTCCGAGGCGAGCGGCGTGCCGCTCTCTATTTCCACGTTCAGCCCGCTGGTGGCCGTGTAGGCGACGACCACGACACGGCCCCATCTCATCAGTTCCGGCCACTCCTGAAAGTTGGCTAACGACCAGGTGCCGTTGTCGGCATGCGTGTAGCGGTAGCGCCCGTCGGCGAGGCGCTCGACATTCACGCCGCCGCTGCTGACCCACGTGTTTAACTGCTTGTGGCATGAGGGGTCGGTGTACAGGTTGGTGATGTAGCTCATGCGGCCACCACCCAGTCAGAGCGGCGGAGGCGAGCAGCCAGACAATGGCGTTTAGCCCTGCCCCCCCCCCATTGGTTAATGGCATGAGGTCGCCGTCGAAGTAGCCTTCGCCGAGTGCGTGCAGCTCGTTCCATTCGGCTTCCGTCATGAGCAGGGGCTGTGTGAAGTTGGCGCTGCCCGAATCGGGGCAGGCGAGCCGGATCAGGAATTCTCTGGTCGGCGTGAACTTGAGGGATGTTCTGCCTGCAGACGCGGCGGAGCACAGTGAATTCCAGGGGTCTAGCTCGGCGATGAGGACGTAGCCGTTGCGCACGGTGGACTGGTCTCCGACCACGTTCCAGATGTCCGTCTGGAACACGAGGCTCGTGTCCCGTGGCGTGTTGAACCACATTTGGGTGAAGCAGTCCTGTCGGCCTTCCTGGGCGGTTATGGTGACGCCCTTCTGGTTGCCGGCGATCATGGAGACCGTGCTGTTGGTGGGGGTGCCGAGCATCATTCGCGGATACGTGAGGTTGCGCAGATACATGCCGTCTCCTTTCTGTTCTGGGCATGAAAAAAGCCACCCCGTGCGGAGTGGCTTTCGGAAAAATGGTTGTCGGTGTCGGGTTACTTCGCTTCGGCCAGCTGGGCCTCGAGCTCCTTGACCCTGCGTTGCAGTGCGGTTGCCTGTGCTTGGCTGATGGCCAGCTGGCGCGCCTGGCTGGCGAGCTGCGTGGTCATGTTGTCGAGCACGTCGTTGATGTCCGCCTGCACGGGGTTTTCGGTTGTGTTGTCTGTCATTGGTTATCTCCTATCGGTGATGGTTGGTGTGACGTCGTTCAGAAATCTGGTTCGCGCCCGGTCGATTTCCGTCGCGTGCTCGGCGAGCAGGGTGGCGAGGCTCGTGGCGTCCACGCCGGCGGGCAACCGTATCGACGGCTCCACCGGCTCGCCGGCGTTCGGTTCGTCCAACGCCCGCGCGGCGGCGAGAGCCGCGTCCGCCTCGTACGAGTCCACTATGGTCGTGGCATCCAAGCCCAACAGCCGGCGGGTCTCCGCACGCCCGTCGGCGGCCAGCGCCCCGTTCGCCTTGAACGCGCGGTGCAGTGATGCGGCGCGCACCTGATTCAGGTCGACGAGCGCGTCATGCTCCAACTGCTCGTAGGCGCTCGTCCACGCGTTGCGACCTGACTCCGCGTCGATGACGCCGGGGTCGGCGACGCGTTTCGAGACATCGAGCATCATGGCCACGGTCTCCATGTCGGACGTGGTGTCGAGCAGCAGGCCCGTGGCGGCGATGTCCGTCAAATGGGTTCCCCATGCCGTGCCGCCGTCGATGCGCCCGTCCGGCGATGGTTCGCCGCTTCCCGGCAGGTCGATGAAGAGCCGGTCTCCGATGATTCGCATGGTTCCTCCACTATTTCCTCAGGTATCCGAACATCGTGCACCAGATGTTGGTGCCGCCGCCGGGGAACATGCTGTAGCCGCCGACGGTCGCGGGCATCGACTGGACCATGATCTCGGCCCCACTGCTGGTCTCGTTGCAGGGGGCGCTGGTGCACATAGCGTTGCCGGCGGAGTTGTTGACGCCGCCGACGATCTTGTAGCTGCCGTATTTCGGCGGCGTCCACGAGCCCTTGAACCGAAATACCATCCATGGGCTGATGTGGTGGGTCCCCTCCCAGTACAGCGACAGAAATGTGCCGCGGGACGCATACCTTCCTAGGAAACCGGCGAATGAGAGATAGCCCGTGTTGATGACGGCCTGCACGCCTACCGTGCCGTTGTTGTCGAACGCCTCGAGCGCCGCCACGGTGTCGGACGAAGTGCCCGAAAATGCCATGAGATTAAGCATTGCACCGGCCTGCTTGCTGGCGTTGCTCTCGTCGTAGTTCCGGTATGCCTTTAGGAACACAGTGCCGTATTTGACGCCATTATCCGATTTGCGTTCGCCGATGCGTCCGAATGCGCCGGGGTCGTTCTGCGCGCGGTGCCCGCCGTTGAACGTGAGCGCGCTGACTTCGCCCTCCTGCTGCGTGGTGGACTCGACCGCGATGTACGGGTGTTTGTACGAGTCGGTGCCGTGGTAGAACTGGATGCCCGCGCCCTCCAGCTTGTCCGAGCCCGTGATCTCGTGCTGTTGGAACGAGGGGCTTATCATCACCCTGTTGCCCGACAGTCCGGTCTGGAACGTGCCGGTCAGCAGGTTGTTCGCGCCCTCGCCGTCCAGATGCACCGTGTGGCTGCGCTTCGAGTCCCACATGTCCAGCGCGTTGCCCCGCAGCTTCCAACCCGTGTTGTCGGCGGTGCTGGACTGGACGATCGGCGCGTTGATGACGGTGCTGGTCATGACTCCCGCGTTGACGGTGGGCGCGGTCAGGGTGCCGTTGGCGAGTATGCCGCCGTCCATCTTCAGGTTGCCGTTGGTGTCCAGCGTGAATTTCGCGTTGCCCGAGGAATCGTAGCCGACGAGTCCGCCGCTGGTGAGCTTGACGCCCCTGTTCGCGGTGCCCGTGGTCTGTATGATCGAGCCGGTGACGGTCACGCCGGAGAGCGTGCTGCCGCTGGTCAGCGAGCCCTTCATGGTCACGCTGCCGTCCATCGAACTCGCGTACAGGGTTATGCTCCCGTTGGCGTCCTTCAGCACGAGGCCGGCATCGTTCCACAGCATGCGCCCGTTCGTGGTCGTGATCGTCGAACCGGTGACCTGGCTGGCCTTCACGGTGCCGACGAGGGTCACGCTGCCGGTGGCCGAGTCCGCCGCCAGCGTGCTGGTGCCGGAGGCGTTCTTCAGAACGATTCCCGCGTCGTTGATGGTCAGCCTGCCGTTCGCGGTCCTGTAGACGGCGCTGGTGATCGTGCCGCCCGTGATGGTCGGCGCGCTCATGCTCGCGTCCGACACGATCGGCGCGTCCATGGTCAGCTGCCATTTGCCGCTCGAATCGCTGGCGAAGCTCAGCAGGTGCCGGTTGCGGTAGCTGAATATGATGCCCGAGTCGGTGATGGTCACGTTGCCGCCCTCGGTGCGGTACGTGCCGCCGACGATGGTGCGGCCGTGGAAGAACTCCGCGTCCACAAGCTGCGCGGTGATCGAGCCGGTGGCGATGATGTTGCTGGCGACGAGGTTGAACTCGTTCCACTGCGTGCCGTCGAACTGCCTCACGGCGGTGACGCGCGAGCTCAACGGCACGAGCACGCTCGCACTGTCGTTCGCCGCGCCCTCCCAATACGTGTAGAAGTCCGCCAGCAGTGAGGTGCTGTTGTTCGCCTCGCCGAGCCAACGGGTCCAGTATTTCTGGGTTACGAACCAGAAGTCGCCGGCCCTCACCGTGTTCGACTTGTCGTTGCGCGGGTCGTCGGGCCCCTTGAAGATGGAGTGCATGCCGTCGGCGGTCTTCTGCGCGTTGACCGCGTTGTCGTAGGCGTCCTGGGCCTTCTTCTCGGCCTCGGCCAGCGCCTTGTCGGTGGCGGCCTTGTTCGCGTTGATCGTCTTGTTCGCCGCCGCGAGGTCGTCCGACACCTTCTTGGTGGCGGCGTCCTGCGCCTTGTCCACTGAGGCCTGCGCGTTCTTGTTGTCGGTGATGGCCTGCGCGTTCTTCGACACGTCGGCCCTTATCGCCGCGTCGGCCTTGTCCTGCGCCTCCTTGTTCGCCTCGATCCGCGCGCCGGTCTCGGTGAGTTTTTTGTCGACCACGGCGACCTGCTGGGCCGCGTCGTTCTTCGCCGCCGCCAGAATCTGTTCGGCGCTCTTGTTCAGATCCTCCTGCGTGAGCACCGGGGCGACCTTGACGCTGGCACCCGCGCTCCACGCCGACTTGTTGCCGGAATGATCGACGCTCCTGAGCGCGAACCACCATGTGCTGTTCAGTTCAAGCCCGGTCACATGGCAGTAGCCGTCACGCGCCACGCTATCCCGGTATTTCCAATTCCCGTTCGAATCGGAAATGCCGACCTCCACGTGGTCGAAGTCCAGCTCCATGCCGCCGCCGGCATTGTTCCTGCCGTCCCACTGCACGTCAACCACACCGAGCTTGCTGGTGAGGATAGGCTTGGACGGTATGCTCGGCGGCGTCACGTCACTGGCCACCAAAGCCACGACCACGTTCGACCAGTCGCCCAATTTGTCTGAATACGTTGGCACGGCCCTGACCCGGAACTCATAGCGTTGCCCGCATTCGAGCCCGCCGATGCCCAACGTGAGCCGCTGCGCGTCAGTCACGCCACCGGAAACCCACGGCGCACCGGCAAGGTTCTTGCGATACTCCACGCGATAGCCCGAAATGTCGATGGCCGTGTCATCCGTGGCCTGCGAAACCGCAGCCCACTGCAAGGTCGCCAGACCCAAAGCCGTACCACGGGAGGAGATATACGCGTCGGTCGCCACGACCAGACCGGTCACGGCCTTCGGCGTGCGATGGTCTTTTTCCGGAGCGGGCAGGCCACCACCGGTGCCGCCGTTGATGGCGCCACCGGTGATGCCCTGCACTCGTTTCGCCTGACGGACGGTCGCATCGTAAACCTTGTCGTTCAACACGACCGAAGCTTTGAACTGATTGGATTCCAAGCTCAACGTGACCTGCTGGACACGCACCTTCTCCCCATGCATGACAGTGGGAGCGGTGATCCAATCACCCGGACGGTAATCGACAAGAGGAAGGCTCGGCGCATCATTGACACGCAGCGCCCTCGTGTACTGTCCGTGTACGCGCGCCGCAGTATCCAGAGTGGACTGCATGTACAAGGCGGCGGTGTCGTCATTGCTGATACCCTGCTGGGAAAGATACGTCTCCCACTTGCCCCAAGGGGAAGGGGCTGCGGGATTATCCCGTGTGAAGGCCTTGTTGTTATCGCCCTGCACGAGAATATGCGAGGCCAAAGCCTCAATGCTTTCCTCTTCCGGGGCTTCGAGCACGTCATGTGCCAATTGGACGGAGATACGGCTCAGGTCACGGCATAATCCCGTGGAATCCATGTTCCAGATTTTCAATGTCCGCTTGTCGAAAGCCCAGTCGCAGATCTTGTTGCTGGCGAGATTCGCCAACGCGGTGAGACTGCTGATGCCCGGCGTGTAGGCGAGCGTCATGATGCTCTTCCACACGGTGCCAGCCGAATCCTTGCCGGTATCGAAACCGCAGGTGACGGGAATACCGCCACGGGTCTTGTTCTCATCGAGGAACGTGCGCATGATGAGACCGGCAGTGGCCTTCTTGAACACGCGCTTGCCCTTATCATCCCCGTCGCCCTCCAGATGATTGAGGTCGAGCATAAGGGCCTTGTTCAAAAGCCATGCGTAGGAGGGGCAGGTGAACGTCACGGTATCCGATGAATCCAAGGCGTCACGGCTGCGGGAGATGAGTACGAAACGACCGTTCAATGGTTCCGTCCATTTTCCGCCATCGGACACTTCGACCGCGATTTCCAGACCGGTTTCGAGCTTGCGTTCGAGAATCGACCCATTCAACGCCTTACGGGAATACTCCAAGCGGAGAGCGCCCGTGTCATCGTGCAGGAAACTCGCGGAAAACGAGGATGGCTGGGGGAGCAGGCCCAGAGTGTCGCCGTTCGGCTTGTACGCCTTCAAACGGATGGAGAGGTTCTTCATAAGTGTCTTCCCGTCACCACCATGCGCGACGCACATGCATGAGCGCATCTCCCGTCGCACCCGTGGCGGTGACCTTCAATCTGTACAGTTCGTAAATGTCAGGCCATGCCTGCAGGATTCCGCCTGCCGGATAATCCAATCCGGTGGAAACGTCCGTGCCGGTCGGAGTCCAGGAGTTCGCATAGTCGGAACGCCATGCGCGCATGATGTCGGGCCTGATGTAAAGGGGTTTCGCACTGTCCGCAGCACCCGTCCAACTGATGCCGGTGTTCGACGTGGGGTCGGTCAGGGAGACGGAGGTGACGGTGCTGGGGAATCGGAAAACGATGTCGGTCAACGGGGCGTCGCCCCAGAAACCGTCGCCGGGGATACCTCCCTCGAACAATAGGCTCTTGGAATTGTTGGCCTCACCACGCCACATGGTGATGAAATCCGCCAACAGTGAGGTGCTGTTGTTCGCTTCTCCCGACCATCTTGTCCAGAACCTGTTGATGGTGACGGGTTTCGGGAACACGAGACCGTCCTTGTTCAACGGCAATGGGCGATCCCAATATTCTGATTCATGCCACCATATGTCCGGCATGGCGAACTTCGCGGTGAACGACACCAGATTATTCGGATGGGAACTGTCATCGTCGGCGGTCAACGAGGTGAGCTCCACCCGCGTGGACTGCTCCACACCGTCCTTCACCCTCGTAAGAGTCAGGTTAGGCATGGAGCACAATCGCATGATTCGAGAGGATTCCTCATACACTTTCGGTGTGAAGGCGTCCACTTTCAACGTGATCTCACGCTCGTCGAACACGGGCGGAACACCCAGATTCAGGGTTCCGCTCACGCCGGGCACCGTAGTGACCGTTCTGCGGGTGCTGATGCCCGGCATGAGCGTGGAGCCCACGATGACCAGACAGTTCTCCGTATCCAACACAACCCCGTTGAGTTTGTAGGACATGGTGGAGAGCATCGTTTCCTCCTACTGCAAGAGACCGAGGTTCGCGTACTGGTCGAGCTTGTTGTTCTTCTGAACCTCGATTGGTGTGACGCTCGGATAGATGAACGTCTGGTTGTACGTGTCCCCAGAACTGGTTTCGATAGGCATCGACCAGCCTCCGGACTTGGAACCGCCGTTCAACCCTCCGGAAGGCATGGTGATCTGACTGGTGCGCCGCGCGTCCGCAATGTACTTGCTGGGAATGCTGCCGGTCGCGTTTATAGCGGCCATGATTCCCCTGCCGTACAGGTTTTCCATGCTTTGCACGGCGGCCTTACGTATCACGTACTCACCGGTACTCACATCCGTGTAGGCATTCAACGGAACCGAATCGCTCGTATTGTTGCCCTGACCAACCACACGTCCGGTCTTGGTAACACCCGAACCAGCGACCTCACCGCCCTCAGCGTTCTGGCGTTTGACACCAAACACGGCAAAGAACTTCTGCTTCGCCCATTCCCAACCGGATTGCATGGCGCTCCAGAAGGAACTGGACACGCTTTCCGTACTGGCACCGAACTGAGCGTTATAGCTGCTGCCGTTCCATTGCCAGCCCTGATTTGAGGCCGACCTCTTGGCGTTTGCAGCTCCTGCCGCGTCACCGTCGAACGACGCGGTGGGATGCTGGGCATCCCAGTTGCTGGCGTTCGCATCGGCGCTGGCCTTTGCCGGGCCTGAATTGTCCTTCGCGTTCAGGTCGGCGGACGGAGCCAACTGGTCGTAGGCGTTGAGATTGCCTTCGACGTAATCCAACGTGGCTTTCGTCAGATCGTCGGCGTTCAGCTTGGTCGTGTAACCATTACCATCAGAACCGGCCTTGAACAGTTCGGCATGCTTCTTGACAATATCGGTGGCGACGATCGCCTGAGTGCCATCGGCATCAAGGACAATCGTGTACTTGCCGGAACCGTCGGTGCTGACGTTCTTGCGTAGCTCGTCCATCTTCGAGCTGACCTGATCCATGCTCGTGATGGCACCACTGTTGATGCCTTCGAGAATGGTCTGGAACACCGCCGTGTTACCGTCCCCGGGGAAGATGGCTCGCAGATTGCTCAGATATTGGGTGAGAGCGGTCTTGGTCTGCTCCGTTTCGGCTTTGAACAGGGTGGTGACCTCCTCGGGGGTCAGACCATAGATCTGCTGCAACCGTTGCGCGGCATCGGCGGGAATACCCATGCTGTCGGCGGTGGCGAGGAACTGCTTCGCCAATTCCGCCTGCTTGGCTTTCACCACGTCGGCGGACGCGCCGGACTCGACCATGCTCTTCAACAGGTCATGACCGGAATTGCCCAGATTCTCCAACGCGGATTGCGCCTCGCGCCCGGCCTCGCTCATCGTGTTGAACGAGCCCGTCACGCCCTGGATGCCAGCAGCGTTCGCATCCCAAACCGGGCCGCTCTGCGCGGCCAACTGATTGACGCGGGCTATCGCATCCCCCATATTGGAATACGTTTCACCGTAGTCGGAAGCCGCGTTCAACGCATTCTGCTGAGCTGTGCGTTGACGTTCTGCCCAATCCGCAGCAGTCTGCTGAGCCTTGGCCAGCATCTGAGTACGTTCGGCCTGAGTGGAAATGGCGATGGACACCGAATCGGAATCCTCACCAAGCTTGATGAGCTTCGTGGCATAACCCTCCGCATACCCGTTCGCTTGGGCAATGGCCTCGGAATTGGCTATGTACTCGTTGCGCTGATCCTCAAGCGCGGTTTTCACCTTCTGCGCGGCCCTCGCCAGATCGGCGTTCTTGCCTATGCCATGACCGACGTTGACAGTGTATTTCTCAATCGTCGCATCGAGCCGGTCAAGTGTCGCCTGGTATTCGGCCTGCGAACCGGTAACGGACTTGGTGAGATCGCTGACGTTGAGACCGAGCTTCTTGGCCGCGTCGCTCACCGAATCAAAACCTGTGGTCATATCCGACCACCAGTCGAACTTCGTGCCGGAATAATCCGTGTTGTCGAAATTCTCCTTGATGGCCTTGCCAACCTCGGTGATTCCCTCGGCTGCGGACTGAGCGGAATCCGGTATCTTCTCCAACGCGGTGCGAATGTTCTCGGACGCCTGCTCATTGGCCTGAGCGGTTTTCACATACTCCGAGTAGGCGGCAGCCACCACGGCCACGCCAGCGGTCACGGCGGCTCCGACCGGCCCGCCGAACGCGCCCAGCACGGCGCTGCCGACACCTTTGGCCAAAGCACCGGTCTTTCCTAGCACGCCGTTTGCGTTCCTCACGCTGTCGGCTATGCCATTCAAGGCCGGGTTGGCGGCGATGAAACCGCTGACCGCATCCTTCATGCTCGCGCCGGCGGTCTTGGTGGTCACGCCGAGCCCGTTCAACGCCTTCTGGTATTCGACCATGCGCAGCGTGTTCTCGACCAGACCGGTCTTCACCGTGTTCCAAGCGGTCATGCCCGCCTTGCCGAACGTGGCGTACAGGCCTATCGCGGCCTGAATCGGTTCGGGCAGCCTGCTGAACGCATTGGCGGTGGCCTCGGCGGCTTTGGCGACCGTGGTGATGAGCGGCGCGCTGGCCTTCAACGTGGCGGCAAGGGTACCGCCGAACGTTGTGGACAGCTGGCCCACGGTCTTCAGCAGCTGGTTGAACGCGGGACTCGCGTCGCCAACCGCTGAGAACACCTTCTGGAAGCCTTCGGACACTCCCGACGAGAATCCGCTGATGCCGTCCTTCGAGTTTTTCAGAAGACGGCTCGCGTTACGGGTGAACGAGCTGATCGTATTGCCCGCATCGGTGAACATTCCGGCGGTGGTGTCGCGCAGCTCGTAGGCTGCGGAACCGATGTCCGAGAAGGCGTTGCGCATCTCGTTCTTCGCGGCTTCCGCGCCCTTGGCCCACGCCTTGAACGTGGTCTGGAATCTGGCGGAGTTCACCGCACGGTCGGCCTTGCCTACAGCCGTGCTGAACCCCTCGAGCCCGTTCTGGCTTTCCGCCAACGCGGAATACAGGCCCGTGGCGATGCCCCACACGCCCTTGAACGAGTCCTTCAGATAACCGGCCTGTTCGACCACCTGCTTCATCGACGCGACGATCTCGCCGGTGGCTCGGGTCTTATCCACCCAGTCGGCGAACTTCGAGGCCATATCACTGAAATAGGAGGCGGCGCGAGGCAGGTACTGGCTGGTGCCGTCGCTCAAGCGGAGGAACGACTCCACCACGCTCCGCAGTCCCGGATTGAGATTGTCCACGGCCTCGGAAGTACGGGAGAATATGGTGGACAGCTCGCCGGCCTTGTCGGACTCGCGGATGATGTCCGCCAACCCCTCGACCACCTTGCCCTCGCTGGACGCGATGCCGGTCATGCCGGGGATAAGCGTGCCGCTCACATCGTCCATCAGGCTTCTGATGGCCGGACGCGCCTTCTCATAGAACGCCTCGTCCATGGCGTCGCCGAAACCGGCGAGCTTCGTCGTGGCGATGTCGATCTGGTCGCTGAACGTGGTGCCTTTTTCGCCCCACGCATGTTTGAGCACGACGAACGCCGCACCCAAGCCGGTGATGGCGGCGGGAGCCGCGAAAGCGGCCTTGCTCATGGCTCCGAGACTGGCGGCGACGCCGAGCACGCTGGAGGAGAGGTTCACCGCGCCGGCGGACACTCCGCCGATGACGGCGCCCACCGCACCCAGCACGGGAACCTTCGTGTCCAACGTGTCGAACAGGTTCACCAATCGCTGGAACTGGTTGTTGACGCCACGCAGACCGGTAGCCCCGTAGAGCATGCCGTCGATGAGCTTGCCCATGTCCGTGGCATGCAATCGCGCGTAGATCTCCACGCTGCGCGGACGGGTCAGGTACATGAGGTGCGCGGAAGCCGCAGCCGACTTCAGGTCGAGGTCCATCTCCAGCTTGTCGTGGTCGTTCTGGAAATCACGGGCCTTGCGCCGCGCCTCGCTCACATCGAGGTCAAGGTCGGCCACATATTTGAAATCCTTGTCACGTCCGGCGAGATGGCCGGCAGTGTTCATGCGGTCGACGGCCTGCCTGTAGGAGTCCTCTATCTCCTTGGGCAGGTTCACGTAACGGCGGCGAAGGTCGTCCAGCTCGCGTTTGAGCTTGTCGGCACCGTCCGTATAGAACTTGACGCGGGCTTCCTTACGGTTCAGCTCGTCGGTCTTACGGGCCACGTTCTCGAGGTCGGAAACGACCTTCGCATAACGGTCGATGTCGATGCGAATCTTCGCGCCCGGATCGTTCTCAAGCTGTTTGATTTCGCGTCTGATGCGGGCGATGGCGAGGTTCGCCTCTTTCATCTCCACGACGTTCGAACCCAACGGTTTGAACTTGAGAATCGCGTCCTGCAGGGTGCGGATACGACGCTTCGTCTTATCCAGCACGTCGATCTGCCGGTCGCCGTACTTGCGGGTGAGCGTGGACGCCTTGTCCATCGCGTCGCCGTACTGCTTCACCAGAGTCTTGTTGTGCTTGAACTTGGCGGAACTCGTATCGACCGAACGGTTGAACTTCTGGAATGAACGGTTGGCGGCTTCGACCCTCTGGCGCAGGGAACGCAGGTCGCGCAGCTGCTTGGTCAGATCGACCTTCGGGGAGATGTCACGCTCTTCGATATCCTGCACGGCCTTGCGCAGCGCGCTCGTATCGCCGCGCACCTCGACGGTCTTGGAGAGACGGTCGTTGTTGATACGCCGTTTCGTCGCCGTCCAGTTCGCGTCGTCCACGTCGATGTTCAGCGGAATGGTGAGGTTGTCATCTGCGTACTTGGCGAGCTTGCGGCGCAGTTCGAAACCGAACTCCGTGGTGTCCGGGTAGATGCTGATGCCAACGGCACCGCCCTCGTATACTGCCATTGGTGGACCTCTTTTCAGTTATCAGGAGGAGAACAGTGCCTTCATCGAATCGAGGCTCGCCTCGACCGGCTTTTCCGGCTGTTCCGTGTCCGGGGGAAGAATCGGAGTGAACTCGGGGTGCTTGCCCGCCTTGGTTTCCATGAGCCCGCACGTCAACGCGCCAACATGGTTGAAAATGCCAAGCAGAAGGCTCGTGTCCTGCGAATAACGGTGATAGGAGAGCATGCGTCGTGATTCGCCTTCATCGGCGGTCTCGGATTGCATGGGATGATTCAGCAGCCATTCGCGGTACAGTGACTCGTCATAACCAGACAAACCCTGCAGGAGCCTTACGAGGAACCCGCCGTCATACTTGTGGATGGCGGCGGGCATATCAAGGTTGTAGAAGCGTCTGAAGTCGCAGGTCAGTTCGACTGGGCAGTTTCGGTAGGCTTCCTCGACGCTTCGGATTTTCCCAGTTCGATCCGGTAGAACATGCTCAGGGCAAGGAATGCTGAGAACAGGACGTTGCCGTCACGGCCCGTGGCCCACTGTTCGTAAGCCTTCTCGTCCTTGGCGAGACCCTTGTAGAAATCATTGGAGATGGATACGACGCGGGCGACGAGCAGGGCTGCGTCCATTGGATCATCCTTGGCGTCGAGCCCCGGCATCTGAGTGTCCAGAAGCGTGAGAAGCACCGTGAAATCAGCGGACTGCTCCGCATTGAAGTCGCGTGCGGGAACCAGCTCTGGAAGACCCTTCAACTCCGGGTATTCCTTGACGAGCTGGTCGAAAGTTTCGGGAAACTCCTTCTTCGGAGTCTCGGTGTCGTTTTTCTTGGCGGTCAATGCCGTCCTCCTATCCGTGAAGCCTATCCGTGAATGGAGAATCCCCATACGGCCCGGATAGGAAAACCGTATGGGGATGAATCAATGTCAGACGGTGGGAGCCGACTGCTTCACCTTGCTGAGAGTGGAAGGCTGGCCCGCGAGCCGGATATCCTTGCCAGCCTCGACTGTGGCTGGCGGGTCTCCGCCATCAGCACTGCTGATGGCTGCGGACCCTACTTGAAATCCTCCGGACTGTACAGCGCGTAGCCGCCGATCTCGCCGTTCGGGCCCTTCTTCAGAGCGTCGGTGGACTTGACCACCGCGTTGAAGCTGAACTCGGCGAACTCGTCGCCGGTCAGGTCGATGGTGTCGAACGTGAAATCGGTCTCCGGCAGATACAGGCCGAAGGACAGTTTGTCGCCGTCATCGTAGGCGAGGACGAACAGGGCGAGCTTCTGCACGATAGGCTTGATAGGCACGATCACGCCGCCGTTATCGCCCGTCCAACCGCCGGTGACCTTCTGCAGGGTCGCCTTGTCGCCCTGCACGCTGGCGCCACTGACCGTGATGGTCGGAGCCTCGGTGGAAGTGCGGGCAGCTGCCATCAGCCACGTGTCGATGGTGGTGGTGTCGCCGCCGTCCTTGCTGAAGCTGATCTTGTTGGAATTAGACGTATGACCGAGATTCTCCCAAGTGGGAGTTTCCCCGGCACCGACCTTCACGCTGCCGGAGTTCAACAGAAACTGTTTGACGCCGGCGGTCGGGACGGCGGTCTTGGCCGGGGCCGTAAACACGGTTCCTCGCGCGGCCTGAAGCAGCGCATCGCCGTTAATAGCCATGATGGTTCCTTTCGGATATTGGATTTGGGTAAAAGAAAAGGGCCGGCCATGTGGCCGGCCCCCGTTAGGTCAGATAAGGTCCCGCGCGTCCATTGAGGCGTCGAAACCGTATTCCTTGATGTTCTTGCCTTGGTTCTCCTTGGCGTCGCTGCGACGCTGGGGAAGGTCGATGCTGTTGATGCGGCTGATCTTGCCCGCCGAGGTTTTCTCCTCGAACGGCCACCCCATGACGGTGCGGTACAGGTTGCGGGCGAGGCCGCTCGGATTGTTCGTGTCGGCTGCGAGCACGGTGAACGATACGGTGAACCGCCACAAACCCCTATCGACCTGTTGGCCGGGGGACACCTCGTAGAGGATCACTCGACCGTTCTCGGCCACGGCGTTCAGGTCGAGGTTGATTTCGCTGTATACGGCGACCGACGTCCAATCCTCGTTCGGGTATTCCCTCTGCAGCAGCTCGTAGACGATCTGTTCGGCGTCGATGCTTTCACGCACGTCGATGGCGAGATGTTTGAAGATGTTGTCCATGACGGCCTACACCTTCAGTTTCGAGGCCACGTTGCGCATGGAATGCATGCCCGCCAAACGTCGTCCGGCCCGATTGTTGACATAACCGAACTCCAATGCTGAGGCAATCTCCGTACCCTCGCGCCCCTTGACGCTCAGCACGACATGATGGTCCTGCATGTGGCCGGGTCGTATGGAAACATCGATGCGATCCGACAAGTCCGCTCGGGCGACGGCATGGTTACGGTCGTTGACCGTTCCGGCCCCCATCTGCGCCTTGACCATGACGGCCGCTTTCTCGGCTGTTTCGAGGGTGATTTCGGGGCCGAACATGAGCGCTATGTCACGGCCTATTCTCGGTTTGATGGTCACGCGGCCCATCGGCGCCCACCTCCTTCGACCATTCGGGTTCCGGGATTCCGCCGGGCACGTAGCCGCCAATGACCACGCGGCGGCAGCGAACCTCCCAATGCTGGGAAAGCACGCTGCCGCTGCCACGCCATGTCGGATAGCCGTCTGCGTCATACCAGTCGCCCTTGTACCAGATGCGGGAGTGAATGTCGCCGGGCCATTCGCGTGCGAGAATCTGCAAGGGTGTGACCTCCTGCAGACCTCCGCCGTTCTGGCCGGAAGGACTTTTGTCTTCGGCGCCGGAAATGGAGAACATGCCGGCCTGCTGGGCTCGGCCCTCCACGGAGCACACGACCTTCACCGGGTCGCCCACCTGCTCGTGGTAGCCGCCATGCGCGTCCTGCACATGACGGCGGTTGACCACGACCACGTAATCCGTGTCGAACAATTGGCGGACGCCATGGCCGGTCAGCTCCGTACGGTCATACAGGTGGCCTCCGCCAAGCTCGTCGATATCCACCCCGTCGTAAAGGTGGCCCATGTCATACGTCTCCATAAGCGCCTCACATGCCGTAGGCGCGGTCGAGACCCGGATGCACGGTGCCAATCGGGCCCATCGAGTCGGAATGGCCTTCCAGCAGCGCCTTCTCGCGTTTCGACACGTACAGGTTCATGGAACCGTCCTTGCCTGGCGGATTGTCCTGAGCGTCGAAATTCGTGTACCCATAGGAGCCGTTCGATTCGGTCTTGAACTGCCGGTAGCGGACGATACGCAGCACCATCTGGCTCACCACGTAGCCGAGCGTGCGCTCCTTCAGCAGGCCGTTCTGGTAGCGCGGGGCGGCGTTCTGGCATTCGGCCTGAACCATGTCGGCGGCGATATTGCACTCGTTGAGCAGCCAGGCGTTGGGAAACCGGTCAAGGAGAAGGTCGGGCTGGTCAAGCGCGTTGACGCGCAGCCATTTCAGCCAGTCGATGGAATCGATGGAGGCCACGGCCCCTCCTTACTGTCAGAGCACGGAAGCCTTCGCGGTGCTGACGGCCTCCTGCAGGATCGGCATCATCGTGCCGTTGGCCCACAGGTCGTACTTGACCGGGGCGCCACCGGAGAACATGGCTCCGATGAAACCGTCGTTCACGCTCTTGTTGATGCCGTATTCGGCGTCCTGACCTTCGGCGGTCGGGCCGGAGGCGGTGAAACCAAGACCCGTATCGTTGAACGACGGGAACATGATGAACGTGCCGTTGGGAATCAGCGTGTTCGTGTCCACCGGCATCTTGAAGCCGTTGCTGACCTCGAGGTCGGTGTACAGCACGTCGATCATGCGAACGTCGGCAAGGCCGCAGGCGGTACGCAGCACGTCCAGCACCTCGGCGCGGGTCAGGCGCGGCTTCGAGTTGGCGAGGGAGACGCCCGTGTATTCGGTGATGAACGACTCGTTGGTGCGCAGCGCGTCGATGACCTTGCTGGTGGTCAGCGCGGCACCCGGAGTACGGCCACGCTCCTTCTTGATGGCGTCCACCCACTTCTGCACGTCCGTGACCGGATCGGACTTCACGTCCGACCAGACGGTGGCGGGAGTGAGCTTGGAGATGCTGCTCGGACGGTCGAACGTCCACGTGTTGGCCTTCAGGCCGTTCTCCTCGACGGTGATCTTCGCGTCAACCATGGCGGCGATACGGGCCAGTTCGATGCGCACGGCGGCTTCCTGACCCAATTGGGTGAAGATTTCCACGGCCTTGTCGTGCAGCCACGCGGAATCGCCCGTGTGGTTGATGACATCGCGTTCGGAGATGTGGCCCATCTTCGACAGCGGGATGAGACCCGTGTAGTTTTCGCCGGACTGGGCGACGGTCTTGCCGTGAGCGGCCTCCGCGTCCCAGGCGCGGAACTTCATGGCATCGGTCTCCTTCGGCGGGATGATCTTCTGCCATGTCACCGTGTCCTTGCCGTCGTTCGACTTGACGGGGAACACGGAGCCGAACGGCAGCAGGCCGTCGATGAAATCGAAGCCGGACTGCACGACGCCCGACGCCTCGGACGGGCTGATGATGTTCTTCTCAAGGGTTCCACTCATTGAGGGTTCCTTTCAGGTATACGAAAGCCCGCCACAATGGGCGGGCTTATAAGGGTTGTTGGATTGGTTACTTGGCGACGCCGGCGGTCTTGAGCGCGGTCACGATGTCCGCCGCGGTGGCGCTCGGCGCGAGAGTCACCTGCTTGACACCGCCGAGCGCGTTCGCCGTGGCGGCTGGCAGCGTATAGGCGGGGGGAATCGTCGGCTTGTCCTTCAGGCTGTTGTAGGAGCCGTCGAAGGAGCTGATGCCCGCGCCGATGGCGGTGCGAGCTGCGGCGGCATCGCTGGCGGTCAGGATGCTGCGGCCGACAGCGGAAGCGTCGGTGATGTTCGCTGCGGTGATCGTGGTCGGGGTTGACGGGCCGGAGGTGGCCGAAGCATTGGACAGCGGGGTGACGGTATCGTCCTCGATGTCGAAGAAACTGCCGCCCCACACCGCGCCGTCGGCGGGAACGACCGGCAGCTTGCTCTTGATGATGTCGCCACGGTAGCGCATGCCGACGTTCGCGCCGTTGACCACATCCCAGCCGCCGAACGTGACGCTGATCTCCACCATGCTTTCCAGCAGGCCGGCGATCTTGTTCTGACGGCCATCGGTAGCATTCGGGTCATACGGGCCGTATGCTCCGGAGGCGGTGATCTTGGCCAGCGGGATGCCGCTCTTGATCCAGATGGTCGTGGCCTTGTCGCCGAGACCGGTCAGGTACTTGTCGCGCTTCGTCTCATCTTTCACGTTGAACGTGGACAGGTCGAGGGTGACGCTCACGGTGCCGTCGTCGGTGTGGTTGCCGAAACGCCACTCGTTGTTCTCCTCCACGGTCACGATGCCGGTGGAGCGCACATTCTCGTATGCCATGTGCTTTTCCTTTCGATTAAATGTTTGTGGTTACTTTGCGGAGCGGGCTTGGCGCCTCTGCTCCTGACGTGCCTTGGCGGCGGCGTATCCGTCTGCGTATGTGCCGGAACGAATCTTCGGGGCTCCCTCGCCACGGGTGCGCGCCCCCTGCTCGGCCTTCTCACGGACGGGTTCGGATTCCGTCGGAGCCGCGACCGGGTTGAGCGCCGCGTACTTCTCGGCCCATTCGGAAATCTTCTCCGGTTCGGTCTCACCGCACAGGGCGAACACATCATCGCTGATCTGAGGGTGGGCCTTCTGTGCCTTCATGCGCGCGTTCTCCACCTGCAAGTCGTGCAGCTGGCTTTGGGATTCCTCGTAGGCGGCTTCGGTCTTGCGAAGCTGCCCGTAGTTGTCCTTGGCCTGCTTCTCGTGCTTGCGGGACAATGCCTTCCAGTCGGGGCCGTTTTCCATCTCATCGACACTGTTCGCGGCGAGCTTGTCGGCGGTCGCTGCGTTGGCGATGATGCTCTGGGGAGTCACGCTGTTCGCGGCGAGGGAGGCCGCGATGACGGGACCAGTGATCGGGCTGTTTGCGGTGGAAACCGTGCCGGTATCGGCCGTGACGGTCTGGCCGGCGTTCTGAGAACCGTCCGTGACGGTCTGATTCTCCTGATTGTTAGCCATGATGGCCTTTCTGTGTCAGGCAGCGGTGCCGAGCATCGACTGCACTTGGTTGAGCAGGGCACGTTGGTATGCCCATGATTGCCTCAGATGAATCGACGGCTTGAACCTGTAGGTTCGGCCCTCGTATCTGAAGGAGACTTCCTTGCCGGTGTCGGACACCTGCTTGTAGCGTTTGGAGAACTCGATCGCACGGTCCTTCATCCGCTGGAACTGCTGGAGCGTGGTTTTCCGGTCCGGCGTGGTCCACTTGTCGGAATCCTTGCCGGGAACCGAATTGGGTGTATCCCTCGCGTCCTGCGCCATGAGAATCGGGCCGAGCTCGCCGTGCGTGATGGTCTTGACCCGCACGTTCTTCAACGCCGCCGCCGTGGTGCCTCCGGCCTGCGCGTAAAGCTTCTTGAGATCGTCGGAGTTCAACTGGAATCCGGGATCATAATCGGAGCCTGCCGGGGCGACGCCGCACTTGCAGTTCGCGTGCAGGGGGAGCAGGGCACCGGTCGAATACCATCGGTCGGAGGCCGCTATGCACAGGCCGCACGAGCCGGAACGGGAAAGCTCCGGGTGAAGCACTCTGCGATATTCGAGCACCTTGCTGCCCCGATACCGGCCCAATGTGGCGTCTGTGGAGGCGCGCTCCACGTCATCCCAGACGTTGGTCTGCAATCGTTGCAACGCGGATTGCAGCCACTTGTTGACCTCATCGAACAGCTCATCGCCCTTCTTGGGCCATGTCTCCGGCCTTATATCGGGGTTCTTGACGGCTTCGCCGCGATACGATTCAGCAGGGCGCGCGGCCACAAGCCACGGGTCGGTGTTGACCCTCGGATAGACGAGCTGCTGCACATTACCGGCAGGAGTGACGCCCACCATGCGCAGCGTCTGGTCGGCGTAGCTGACGCCCAGCCTGCGCACCTGGCCTATCAGGGCCAGCTCCAGCAAAGCGAGCCTCGCAGCGGCGCCATAGGTCACGGCGTCGTTCCACCAGTCGGCTGGCGTGAGGCTGAGCCACATGGTGCGGGCCAGCCTCACGTACTCGTTGACGAGTCTCTGACGCGAGGATTGGAGCGCGTTGGACGCGACCTCCAAGGTCATGACGGCCATCATTCACCGTCCACGGTCGGAGGTTCATCCGCCTGCACCACGTCGTTTTCACTCGTGGTATCGGGGAACGCGAGAGAATCCGTCTCGTCGGGCAGAACACCCGCCGACTGCTGCGCGGTCTTGCCTTCGATCATTGCGTTCTCGGAGGCCATGGCCTGCGCGAACTGCGTGTCCATGAGGTCCTGCATCGCCTCGGCTATCTCGATCTCGGTCATGCCGTAGCTACGGCGCATGTTCGTCTTGACGGGCAGAATGCCCTTCGAATAGTTCGCCGCCTGAGCCTGCTCCAACTGGGATGGCGGGTTGATGGGCTTCCACACGGTCTCGAACCGTTCGCCTGCGGCACTGTTGCCATCGGCCTCCAACGCCATGCGCATGAGACGGGTGAACCCGTCATTGGCACGCGCGTTCATGTCCTCGACCTTGAACACCAGACCCTCGCGCTTCAGCTGTGCGCCTTCCGCGCTGCCGGAGACATCGGGGCTGAGAATATCCAACGGCGTTCCCGAGGAAGCGGCGAGATGCTTGATGTCGGAAGCCACGGCGGTGATGAGCGGATTGATGTCCGTGACACCGGACTCCCAGAACTTAGCGTCACCGGGAACCAGCCACAATGCGTCGGGCCCCTGCTGGAACAGATCCTTGTAGTCGATCCGGTCCCCGGCCTGAGCCAATCCGTCACGCACCTGCGGGTCGGATTCCTTGTAGAACTGGGGCATGTTGCTCATCGACACCGCACGCTGTTTGAACGCCTGCAATTCCTGAATGCAGAAACGCTGGAACCGCTGCTGGTCGATGCTGCCCAACGTGGGGATATGCGGCTCGAACTGGCCCTTGCCGCCCGGCGCGTGCATGCGCACGACGGGAAGGCATTCGCATTTCTCCGCGAAATCGTAGGTGCTTTCCGCACCGCCATCCCACTGGAACGTGGGTGACAGGGTTGGGCGAAGCTTGGAATCGTCGTTGGCGATGCCGTAGATCTCCTCCTCGTCGCCCTCGTCCAGAAGACTGCGACTATCGGTCTCGTTGTAGGCGATATGACAGTAGACGTCCTTTACACTGCCGTCATCATTGCGTATCAGACGGTAGAGGGCGAGATATTCGCGGCCCTCACTGGCCTTGTACCAGTAGTTGACCGCCGAATCCTCGTCCGAGGAGACGTACGTGTTCCACGGGCTGAGCACCGTGATATGCGATGGCAGCTTGTTCTTGTTGACCAATGCGTAGGCGTTGCCGTACACGGCGAGATCATGGAACATCTGACGGCTCTTCAATTCCATGCGGCACTGAGCCCACATGTCGTCCGCCTTCGTGGAACGCATCGTCTTGTCCGCGATAAGCCTGAAACCGGTGGGCCTCTGACGGTGTATCACCGCGTCGGCGATGGCCTTCGCCAAATCCAGCTGGCAGATGGAGATGAACCTCTGATACACCGCGTAGCCGGACTGGTTCGTGCTTTTCGGAATCGACTTGACCGGCACCTGCTCCTTGCCGTCGTAGAACGTCTTCAACGTGCACAGGGTCGGGATGCGGGATACGAGGCCGTTCGCCAGCTGAGTCAGCAGCATGGCATCGCCGTCAGGCTCCTCATCGCCGGGGATAAGGCTCTGCAATTCGGCCAATGCGGCCTCCTTTCATCAGGTTCACCAGACGCGCATGGGGACGAACGACTCCTCTTCGTTGGAAACCGTGGCGCCCAGGTAGATGTCGCGGGCACGGTAGGCGAGAAGCCCGGCCATGGCCGCGTCGATCTTATGTGGGCTGTTCTGGGTCTCCTTGAACACGAGGTATCCTTCGGGCCTGTCCTTGCGGCGTCCGTTACGGAAATGGTCGATGAGCCGAGGGTCGGCGAACAGTTGGATGTTCGTCACATCGGGCTCGTCGTATTTGGATACGGTTCTCATGGGCTCGTTGAACGCGGCACGCATGGTCTTCAATTCGCTCATCACGTCACGCTTGTAGCCGTTCATCGGGAAGCGGATATGCGAGCCGTTCGACCTCGGATACACCTGAAGCCTGTCGCCGTAATCCAATTCCCATTGCGCGATGTACGGCTCCCATTCGTCCGTGTCCGCGAACATGCCGACCACGTTGTAATGGTTGAACACCCAACGCACCCTGCCGTCGAACGAATCACGGTCAACGCGCCATTTCGCGCCCTGCGGGCCGTCCGGCTTCTGCTCCAATTTGATGAGGAACAGCATGCCGTCGCGTATCCTGCAGCCCACCAGCGCGGTGGAATCGTCGGACACGGAACCATCGAAGCCCAATGTGATCTCGTCAGTGTCGGAGACCACCTGCTGCCAAGCGTTGTTCAACTGGTTCAGGTCACGAGAGGCGATGGCCTTGTCCACGATGTCGCGGTGAACCGCATGCGATTTGATCATGTCCTCGGTCAGCCACGCATCCACGGCGGAGGCCAGCGAGTTCAAGTAGAACCTGATGGCGTTGTTCGGGTCGTATGCGGGGTCGAGAATCTTCTTCACGGTTCGCCGCAGATCGCACCAACCGTACTTCGAGGGGCCGGGCTCGACGCCTTCGTCCCTCAACGACCAGCCTTCGGCGGAACGCCCGTCAGGGCCGACCGGAACCATTCGCCCATCGGGAAGGAAGATGTAATCCTTGCCGTCGGGCGATTTCATCGCGGAACCGTACGCCTCGTAGATCGCATGCTCAAGCTTCCCGTCGTCGGCGAAATCATCCAACGCCAAGTCGGCGTAACGATGGTCGAACAACAGGTCCTCCCATCCGCGCAGACGGCCCTCCATGAGATCATGCGCCGTCTTGAACGCGCGTTCGGCCACGCTGTCCTCGCCCGGCTGATACATGGTCGTGGTCATCAGATACCACGGGTCGGCGGCGACGCCACGCTTCGTAAGATTCTGCGTCATGATGTCGAACAGGTCACGCAGACGCTTGTTGCTGTACTGGTGAACCTCGTCGAAGCACACGAACGTCTGAAGGCCACCGTCCTTGCTTCGTGCGGCGGCGGTCGAATAGCGTATCTCCATGCCGGTCTTCGGCCACAGGATACGGGTCTTGCCCGCATCCATGCCATCGCCGGCAAGGAACCTCAGATATCCTTCGGTGCAGTTGTAGTAGATGGTGTCGTAGACCTCGCCGGTCTGCTCTTCGGCGGTGGCCAGACACACCACGAGAGGCGATTTCACGGGACGGCCCATCGGCTCGCCCTTGTGATACCGGTAGGTCTTTCCGAGAAACGTGTAGGTTTCCCCGCCTTTCGCCCAACCAGCGAACCGGCACGGGCCGAAAGCCTCGAACATCGCTATCTCGGCGGCGAAACCGCTCTTGTTGCAGCCCTTCGGACGGGCGAGGAACACCTGGCCGAACCTGCGCCGCCCATTACGGTCAAGCGCATAGCAGTCGATGATGAACTGGAAGTATTCGGGGGAGTGGCGGATACGCATTCCCTTCGCGTCTCCGCGCCCGATGAGCGTGAACGTCTCAATCCACCACACCGCCAGACGGCCCAGCGAACGCTGCCTGTCCTTCGCTGTCAGCTTGGGAATGACGTCATGCATCAGAGCACCGCCCGCGCACGATCATCGAAATCATTGTTCGGGTCATCGGGAATCTGGAAGCCCACGATCCCAGCGGCCATATCATTGGCCTGCGGCTCCTCCATCTTCAGCTTACGTTTAGCGTCGGGGGTATCACCGTACTGGTTCATGGACTGGCGCATCTCCGGGGCCAGACCGTCATAGGAGCGTTTCTTGATGCTCTTGTCCATGACGGCCAGCTTGTAGAAGAAATTCCACCACTCCCACTTCGTGCGCAACTGGCGCGCCTGAGGGGTGCGGCGGAAAGCGTCATAGTATTTACGGACAAACGGGCTCCACACCCCATCAAGAAGATTCAGTTCGGAAGCGTCCGGCAGCTCGGGACCAATGGGCTCCAATTCCTCGAACGTCCAATCCTCCGGCACCTTATCCAACGGGGCTTCGGAAGCATAGCCTCCACCAGTCTTAGGCTTCGCCGCCTTCCTGCCATTCCCAGCCATGATTCACCAGCCTTCGGCCCATGACGGGCTTCGTTCTGCAGAAGATGCGTCAGACGTGGCGTCGCACGCACCTGTAATGGAAAATCGCCCGATTCTCGAACGACGGCTCACCACCGTCCTCGGGCGGGACAATCCACGCGGGAGTACCGGCGTCCGGACTGTCAATGTCTTTTGAAACAGGCTTGCCGCACCCCTTGCAAGTGCCATCACACTTGGCCCAGATATCAGCCTCCGTGAAAGCCCCATACGTCATGCTCCGCACAGGCTCGGGAGTCAAAGGCTCCGATTCGATAATCGGATTGGGGTCACTGGCCAACGTCGTATACGGGTGCTTCGCCCGAAACCGTTGAAACCGCTTGCGACAAGTAGGGGAACAGAAAATCTTCGAGCATCGGGTCAACTGGAACGCCATACCGCACATCGGACACACACGGGCACGGATAGGCGTCACCGGCCTACCGGAATAAGCCTTACGATTGTAATGGCTACGGCACAATCCATCGGCCACGGCAAGCTCGCCGCAACCCGTTACGAGACAGTCCGTCGATACGCCGGACGCGAATACCATTCCCGCTCCTTCCGGCGTTCCCGGTTCACCTGACGCTGCTGCGCCGACTCCATGCATGTTTTCTGCTCGTGATGGTATTGGCACAGGGATTGCAGGTTCTCGGGGGAGTCATCGTCATGCAACGGGTTGCGAACCTTGTGATCCACCTGATTGGCCGGACGGCCACAGATATGAGTGAAGCCGAACTCGTCGGTCACCGGCCACTGGCAGCGATGATGATCACGCTCCAATATCAGCTTGCGAGTCCGCTCCCAACCCGGATTGAACCGTTCCCTACGATTCGAACTCGACCAAGCCACGATGACTCCTTATGTATAAGGGGGCGGAGCCGGTGGAAGCGTGGCGAGCGAGCATTCCAACGGGGTTAATCCAAATACAGGGGAGTTGGTCCACGAGCCACCGGTTCCTAGAGGCAATCCCGAGAATCGAACTCGAACCTGCGCTTTACGAGAGCGCCGCTCTTCCAATGAGCTAGAATGCCACGCCTCCCACTAGAGGGAGCGCTATTCAGTTATTGCCGTACGGCATGGCGTGAAGCCGCCGCCGGCGACTGGCGATGACTGAGAAGCTGTCACCGCCAAGAGCTGCCCCTTCTCAAGGCATCGCATACCCGGGAAGAATCGAACTTCCGTAACCGGTTTTGGAGACCGGTGCCTGAACCACTCGGCCACGGGCATATAGGTCGTAATCCTTTATCCGTGGACGTGCGACCAGCCGTCCCAGTGGAGAGAGTGGGAGTCGAACCCACACGCCCGTCAAGGCAGACTGTTTTCGGAACAGTTGTCGCCGCCAATCGACTGGCCTCTCCAAATCTCGCAACGCGCCGCACGAATATAATGCGACGATCTCCGGGCGCTACCCGACGTTCTCTGCGACCGGGACACCCTAGGTATTCAGCCCCAGTCCTAACAACCAGATATTTGGCACTACATTGCGATTGTGGCGGCAGAGAGAATCGAACTCCCATTGCCAAAGGCAGTCGGGTTACAGCCGACGCGCACTCCACGTGCCTACCGCCAGACCCCGATTGTGGCGCGACCCGTAGGTCATCCACCCCCAGCCCCTACGTAGCAGACCAGATCGGGAAAACAAAGGCCGCTTCATAGAAACGACCTAGGAAACTCCTTCTACGATATGTAGATGAGCTAAGAATTGCGAGGTGGTGGATTGCGTTTTACCACCAACGCCGAGCATGTGATGCACTTACCGTGTACCGCTGTAGCGTTCCTCGTCACACTTCCCCCGCTAAAGGGTGCCGCTAAGCCGTGACGCAGCCTTAACCCGGCATACATGCAATCCGGGTTTATTCAGCCAACCTCATAAAGCACCAAGGGAGCGACCCTCGATACTTCGCGGACGGTGCGAGATTCGAACTCGCGGAACGCCAAAACGACGTTCGGCGGCTTAGCAAGCCACTGCAATCAACCGGACTCTGCCAACCGTCCACACCGCGCCCCGGTTCAAGAAACGACACCAACACTGTCTGTTGATGTGATCTAAAGGCGCGGCAAAAAACAAAACCCCGACGCCAATGGCATACGGGGTGAATAACAATATGTCAGGAATCTGAGCCTTGCTCCAATCCCCGACAATCCATCTAAACGACAGTTTACTCATAACAAGCGTTGCAACAAGCGTTGCATAGAAACCGGAAAAGACCACAGCCCGAAAACCGTTGCAATCATTGGTGCGACACACCATGTCACGCTAATTCAAAAAAGTCTGGGAGCGGCATTCACGGGCGAAACCAGACACCTAGCGGCCAAATGTATAACGGGTGCCGGTACCCCTCTCCGCCCCTATGTTGGTGGTCGTGGTACCCGTGTGTGCATGTACCTATGCGTTGTTGCCTGAGTGTGAGCGTGACGTGAGTGTGTCGTGGGCGTGGTTGCGTCACCTGAGTGTGAGGGTGACGTGGTGGTCGTGTTGTACGGCTGTCCTGACTGTCTCGTGTCCCTCTCCGTCTATCCGTCCGCGTGAGTCCGTCACGTGGTGGTGACGTGGCCTATCCGTCTGTGAGTTGTGACGTGGTGGTGTGCCTCTATGTCATGGCTGTGTCTGTGTCTGCGGGTCTGTGACCTGGTGGTGTGTTGCGTGGTGTCGTGCCGCGCGGTTTTTGTGTCGTGTTTTGTGGGTTTCGACACGCCGAGAGATGCGAGTGTTTGCAACGGGTTGCGTGGTGTCGTGCCGTACCTGATTTGCACTCCCAGTTGGGAGTGTGTATAGTGGGAACCACGCAAGGCGGAAAGCCAAGCAGAGACCACAGACCTCAGGGCGCTAGACAGGCTCCAGTCTGTGAGTCCAGAAGTTTGATAACTGAACAGTGATACCGACATCCCGGCTACAGGCCGGTGAGGGATAGCGAAGCAAGGCAGAGGCCTTGCGAGTAGTGCGGGGGCCGCTGAAAGAACGCGGTGCGATGGCATCAGAAACCCCGTCTGCGATTAAGCCAAAGGTATAATTGGGCTCACTGTAGCGAAGAGCGAGGTGAGCCATGAGTCTTAGGGAGTTAAGGCAGAAGCGAGGGCTGACGCAGAAGCAGTTGGCCGATAGGGTAGACGGTGTGAACCAGCAGCGCATAGCTGCTTGGGAGACCGGCGCTCGGAACCTAGGTGACGCCTCGTTTAACGTCGTCATCAAGGTGGCTGACGCGCTCAAGGTCAGTAATCCGCGCAAGCTGTTAGAGGCTGATAAGCCAAAAGAAAACACTAGCGAAAGCTAGGTGTGCGCCCTAATCAATTCTTTGCCTGACTGTGGGCATTGTACACAGTTGGCCTAGCTCACTGGGTTTATCCCATAGTCTAGGCACTGGGCCTATTGGCCTAACATAAATGCCCCGTAAGTGCGCCAACACTTGCGGGGCTGACCTTTATCAATTGAGAGATTAAAAAGGCGGTACTCATTGTACCGCCTCACATGGAAGTGAGGACTATCATGCGTAAGAAGTTTGTTGCGGCTGTTGCCGCGTTCGCCGCCCTGTGCGGCATGGTGTCGGTTCCGGCCAATGCCGCCGAGACTACTCAGCCTATCCGTGAGGACGTTACCCCTCACGTGCTGGTTCCGATACCAGTGCCGGAATCCAAGCTTGTCAGTGAGCCGGAACCGGTGGATATTGACGCTCTCGCCGCCGCTGTTATCCGTGGTGAGTACGGTGACGGTGAGGCGAGGCGTGCCGCTCTCGGTGATAATTATGACGCTGTACAAGCGCGGGTTAACGAGTTGGTGCCGGTTGCCGCGCCGGTTGTCAGCCAGCCGGTTCAGGCCGCGCCGGTTGTCAGCCAGTCGGTACAGTCCGCGCCGGCGCAGTCGGTGCCCCAGGCCGCGCCGCGATCCTACACATTTGAGGACGTCTACAATCTTGCCGTCAACTCGCCCTACTGCGAGCTCGAAGACGGTTCCGACCTGCCGCAGTGCTATTGGCATGACGGTGCGGGCGACGGTAGCGAACCGCCTTACACGGATATCGTCTATATGCCTGACGGTTACGGGTACCAAGCTCATGAGGACACCATGACGGTGAGCGTGTTCGTGCGTAATCCGTGGATGTGACCTTTTACATGTCGGGCGGCATTCTCCGCCCAAGTTCATTCAGTCGCGCGGCTGTCTCCGCGCTTCATCAATTCAAGGGAGATTCAACAATGTCTATCGAGGAAATGTGGGACGCGCTGAAAGATGATTACGGTGTGTCCGAGCAGACTTTGCAAGTTGTCACCAATATCAACGGCTACAGTACCGACACCATGCATGACGTGCTGTACGCGGTAGCCGCCGAACGTCACTTCGATGGCGAGGTGGCATGATGGCACGCTATCATTACGCTTTCTACTGGACTTACGGTGTCGGCAAAAAATGGGATGACGGGTCATGGCCGTGGTATCTCATGGTGTTTGATTCGAGGGCTGAGCGTGACGCTTGGGTTGCCGACGACGTTTTTGATGGCAACTGGCATCGTGAGGCCATCACGGCAAAAGAGGCGCGTCATATCATGGCGGACACGGTTATCGGTTGCGACAACGATATGGCCGTCCGGTACGACCGTAGTCGGTCGGCTGTTGAACGGTATGCTTCGACTGTCGAACTGGTCAGGGCATGGCGGCGTGTTGACATGCAGAATAACCCGGCCGCGTATTACGCGGATTGATTGCCGTGATCGACCACTGGGGACTCGGCTACATGGTGCGAGTCCATCGTTAAATAATTCGTTTCGGGGCATGGCATGGGAGCCGTGCCCCGCTGTTTTAAGGAAATCATCATGCTTAGCGATATCGAGCTTGAGGCGATGTGCTGGAAAGTTGACGCGGAACTGAAGAAGCACGCGGCCAACCGTAACCCTGAATGGTGGGGCATCTACCATCTGTGGGACAGTCCCAACGGCGACTTTATCGGGGAAGAAGACTGGAATAAGGTTTTCCGTAGTCGTCCGTTCTACATGGCTTCCGCCTACATGCTTTGGGTCAACAACGGTTACGACATTCGTGAGGTTTGTCGCACGTATAACGAGGGTGGTTTTCCGGCGCTTGATAGTCTGCTCGATGAATACATCGACGATGATGATGGTACCGGCTGTTATTACACCGAGGTTGTATGCGGCAGGTGCGGCGCCGGCTGGACATGCGGATGTGACTGCCGATGAAAGCCCGTCGTGTTCTGCTCGTGGCCGTGTTGATTGTGGCCGTGCTTATTCTTCGTGGCGTCGGCGTCGTTCAGCCGACTCCCCAATGTTCCACGCCTTACGGCGTTAATGACACCGTGACTTGCGTGTATGGCGATTACGCCTATCGCCGTGGCGTGCAAATCTGACAATCGATTTTTTGAAGTGAGGTAAATTCCGATGAAGAAACTTGCTAATGATCCGTCGCGTAACGTGAATGCCGTAAGCGGCATGTGGGTACGACTACGCAAGGACGGCTCGAAATACGACGTGAGGTATGTCAACGCTAGGGTGAAACGAGTCTGGTCGTTGTCCCAAACGTCCGAGGGTACCGCGTGGAACGTTCAGGCCAGGGGAGTCCAGTATGAGGATTTTCTGAACGGCATGAAGTCAAGTTCGGTTGACCTTGAGCATGGCTGGTTGCTGGTGCCTGACTCGGAACGATGTGGAATCGTTCGGGTGCCGGTGCCTACCGGTATGGACGCGAAACGTGTGGCCGCCATTAAGGCTGATCCGCTGGTTGATATGAACTGGCGCAATGATGGCGAACGGTTCCTGAGCGGCGTTCACTGGCCGGTGCCTGTACCTGTTGAAGATGAGAGCAAGTGGGCTGGTGAGGATGAGTTTCTGGATGATGAGCCGGCGCCGATTACTCAGGAGATTGCTGAAGTCCCGCCCAAGGTCAACACGTTTGCCGTGTCCTACGCGACTCTGCCTGACCTGATGATGGCTAAGGAATGCCCGGAACTGCAAGGTTTGGGCCATATCAAGGCGTTCCGTACCAGCAAGGGTAAAAAGGTGGCGTACATCGCTTCGGCCAACGGCAAATGCGTAGTCGCCTACCGTGCAAGGTATGAGCGTGGCGGTGACAAGCAGTTAGAACAGGCGGTGGCCGATTACGTGGCCGTTGCCCGTGACCTGTGGGCTAAGGCGGCGTGACATGAGCGAGCTGAGAGACATGGCCACGCGACTGTTGTTGAAGTCGGCGTGGGAAATGGCTGACGACAACGAAGATGAGCTATCCGCCGTGTTCGATGGTCAGCATGGTTTCACGGATGATTTACGCCGGCGTGCCATCGATACCCTGGAGGGTGTCGGCTGTATGCCCAGTACGCCGCCTGACCATGATGAAATGGAACGTTTGATAGCCGATTCCGGTTTGTCGTTGGATGTGCTGGATAAGAGAGCGCGTGAGATCTACGACTGCGGTTATTCCACCACGTATCAGCGTTATCAGACGGCTATCGTCATGCTTATCGATGATTTGCTGGGGGTGGATTGATGGAAATCAAAATACCTACGAGCAAGATTCGTGAGGTTATGGAGTCGTCGGGGGCCGTGTACACGCCGGATAATATCGCGGCGGTGCGCGCCAACATTCCACGGCATAAAACCGATTTGATACTGGCGGCGTTGAACGCGACGATCCTACCGGATTCACGGTTCGCGCTGCCACTGTTCTAAGGAGCTTTTCAAATGACCACTTACTATATGCAAGACAAGAATGACTATTACCGTTACACTCGAATCAGCAAGCCACGCGCCTACTGGGAGTGGCTGACCGACGCAGTGGAATGGCTGGTCAGCTGGCATGAGATCAACCCGTGCACGTTCCATCACTGCGGTTGGCGTTTCTGGCACTGGGTGTCCGCATGGGCCTACTGCGAGGCTATGGAAGGTGGCTATATTGCGGAGCAGTCCTATCTTGACTCATATTGCAAGGTGGAGTATTCCGACAATGGCCGTGTGGCGGTCATCCGCGCCTATTGATTCCTGCCGCCTGGCGTTTTCCTCACTTCCGCTGGGCGGCATCCCATACCTATAAACCAAACCAATACTTTTTAGGAGATTATTATGAGCGCCACTATCAAACTTACGTTGAGCGACTACAGCGTCCGAGAACGCTTGGACGGCTGGTGGCGTATCCCTACGGTCGCCCAATACTTGTATCCCAATGGCGAAACCCAACAGTTCATGAACATGCTGGACGAACTGGACGGCGTGGTACACGATACTGAGGCACAGTATGAAGACAGGTTCTCGTTCGATGATTACGCTGATTTTCTTGAGAGTCTGGCACCTGAATATCGCAGGGCGTTTCCCATCGCGCCGGACGGGTGGAAACACAAGGCGGGTGAGATTTACATCTACTGGTAAAAATTCGGATACTATTCTATCCCAATATGGTATATGATTGATACCATCTGTTAACCGTTAAGGAGGTTGTTATGGGTAAGCTGGTAGCCAATATCGATGATGATGTCAAGGCGCGTGCCGCCGCGCTCTACGATTCCATGGGCATGAGCCTGAGCACCGCCGTCAACATGTTCCTACGCCAGTCTCTGGTGGACAACGGGTTGCCGTTCAAGCCGACGCGGCACACGCCGGACGGTTATCCGGTGCCGCCTGTTCACAATGCATACATGTTCGAGCGTTCGGAGAAGGGCCATGTGATACTGCCCGCCGATTGGAATGATTCGGAGGATGATGTCTATGACCAGTACGCCAAGTGAACCGCGCCTGTATGACGTGTGGCTGATGTGGGTCGAGTTTCCCGACCATCCCGGTATCGGCAAGCCGCGTCCCGTGGTAATCACCGAGGTTGACGGTGATCTGGTGTCGGGTATCGTGGCGAAGATAACCGGCAACACTGATTGGGATGAGGCCGGTGACGTGCCGCTGCTCGACTGGAAGGCCGAGGGGCTGTTGAAGCCGTCACTCGTGCGCTGTTCGCAACGCTTCTACTTCAACAGGAGCGAACTGCTGCAATGGTTCGGACGACTCTCGTTGAGGGACGCGGAGCATGTTAACGACGGATTGGAAGCCACGTTGGACATTCCACCATACAGGCGGAGCGTATAGCCGTTATCGTTTTCATGGCCTCATGGACTTGTTCTATGAGGCCATTCTTATAGAAACCATCATTTAGAACCGCATCATAGGGCTTTCTATGGTGCGGTTTTCACATAAATCAGCATTTAGACGGGACTTTAGAGCGTTCTATTGTTCCGTCAATCGTTTTACCGAACAATACAAAGGAAGGTTTTGTCATGGAAGACAAGTTGGAGAATTTGCAGGCGTTGATTGAGGGCTCGGGGCTAGGGGATGTACGCCAAAAGGTGCGGGGCATGTCCGAGGCGCGGGTCCTGTGGGTATTGGATGGATATAAGGTTGATGGGTTGCCGTCCGGCCGTGAGTTTTTCGTCGAATGGGATTCGCTGGAGCACGTGCGACACCAGTTGAGGGAGCTTGCGGACGGCGGCTATGATGCCGGCGATGATGTGGCCCAGATGATGAATGACCTTGTGCCTGTCGATACGGCGTACAGTCGCATGCGCAAGGTCCGTGCCAGTTTGAAGTTTTTCGCCGCGATGGCGGAGGGCGACGGTATGGAGACCTACCGTATCTCCCAGCATGTCACGACAATCGAATACCGGCAGGTCAAGGCCCCCAGGGGATTGACCTTCGCCGAACTGCGCGATTGGGTGGAGGAGAACGGTGACGGCGACCTATACGACGTTGACGATATCGGCAGTGACGTGTTCGCCGCCAGTCGCCAGGATGGTACGGAACTTGATTCCAGGGAGTCGGAATGATTACCGCTGTCTACCGTTATGAGCGTTTCGACCCGGCCACGAACACGGAACTGTGGCGGCGCATACCCGGCTGGAGGTTGCGTCTCATGTGGCTTCAGGCATGGGTAAAGCGCGATAAGGCGGCTCGAATCTCATATCGGGCTTGGCTGTACGCGAATGCTTCGGGCGGCGGTCAATGGTTGGCCGCTGACATGTTGGACTGGAATCAGGAGGTAATCAAATGAGCATCGTATGCAAGACAATTAACACGACCGGCAAGCACCTGTATGGCGTCACGGTGGAAGCGTTTCTACGAAAGGGACTACCATATTTCAGTCTTATCGGATTACCGGACGCAAGCCTATCCGATACGCGAGAGCGTATCAAGGTCGGAATGCAAGCAAGCGGTATCACATGGCCCGACTGTCGCATCAACGTGAATCTTGCGCCGGCGTCAATGGGCAAGGCTGACGGAATTTGTGACCTTGCCATAGCGTTGGTGGTTCGAGGGCTGGCTGAATACAATAATAATCCAGATTATGATCTCCACGTCTACCTGGCTGGGCTTAGGGGGCTTGTGGCTATCGGCAAAATCAATGCCGATGGTGACGTGCATTCCACTCCCATTAGCGCCAAGGACGTAGTGGCCTACGCGGTTAAGCATGGCGCGAAGCGTGTCTTGGTGCCATACTCGAGCTTTCTGGACTATCTCAGCGTTGAGGATAGCGAGGCGACTGAGATTGATTCTTGCATTATAAAAGGCGTTGAAATTCTTGGCATTAAAAATCTGACCGAGGCTTTCTCAGTCGTTGACGGTTTCGGGAACGCCGGCAACTCGGATATCGGCGGTCTGAACGCCAAGCGTATGGAAGCTGCCTTGCATGAGGTGTGGAAATGGTATGACGAAGCGGGGGAGAGCGGGGAAAGCTATATGCTTGACCCGGATAATCTCGCCAAGTTCGCCGCCAACCTGTGCAAGGAGTATGAGGCGGATCGTCATGCCGGTGACTGAAACGGTGCGCAAAGGCGGCAGGCTCATACTCCGTTGCCGTCGTACCCATAAATGGTGTTACGCGAGCGAGTTGGACGCGAGGATAACCGCCAGTCGCATACAGGCGAGAAAACGCAGCGGTCATGAGGAATGGCGTGCCTACAAGTGCCTATTCTGCCATCGGTGGCATCTGACCAGCCAACGGCGTTCGACAGTTGATGAAGATGATTGAATGTGGGCCTGATTATACGAAAACATGCTTTTCATCCACTGAAACCCGTGACAATCAATAAAAAATAGATTGTCACGGGTTTCAAACTATGATAGGCGTGTTAAAAGCCGCCACTGCCTCTCCTGGAAGCACACTAGGGCGGCACTATCATATATTTATCCGTTAGCGGAGTCTCCGCTGCCAGTACAGGGTGTCCGCCTTGCGTTCCAATTCCGGCAGATCATAGTAAAAGCGCCGCAGTGTTCTGCCGATAGGTTTGGCCGCACGTGCCATACGCTTCATGCCGCGAGTCAGAACGCGCATTGAAGCCGTCATGTCAAGCAATGACAGCCGTATCCCAGCCGAAGCGTCATGTATCGTCTGATTCATGTCGGTCATAACTGGCCCTTGGCTTTGCGCGTGTAGTATTCCTCAGCGGTCAACAGTTCACGTGGGTGGAGGGATTCGACCATTCCGCGCCATGAATAGAATGTACGGCAATGACTTGCTTCTCCGTCGTACCATCCCACGCTTAACGGCTGAGCGGGCTGGCCAACCCTATTGAGAACGAGAAGGATTCGACACCAGCCAAAAGAGGTTTTCAGCCAGTATTCACCTGAATCAAACGGCATGTAATAGCCAGTCAGCCCAATCTTCTTGGGTGCGGGACGGGTGGCATAGGCGAACTCGTTTTTAAGCACCACGAGTTTTAGATAATCGATATTTATTCCAATTCGGGACTTCAAGCATGGGTGTGACTTGCATTCGGCGGTATTGATTTCAATGCAATCCGGCCAATCAGTGCGGGACTTGAACTGGTACACGTTCGTGCTGCCTTTGACGTGAATCAGATCGCCGGGCTTCAGGTCATCCCATGCGACGCGAATCTTCTTCATTCCGACTCCCTTTCGATAAGCTGTTCCATTTCCGTCACGTTGTCCTGCTTGCGTTTCAACGCGCTGCAACGACGTACCCACTCGTGTTTACGCTGATAGACGTTGGTTATCCCATCGTTGCCCAACAGTTCGTTACAGGAACAGACAGGCTGGGGAACATCCGACTCCAAGTCCGGTTGCACGATAGGGTTCTCCCCGCAGACAGGGCATTCGGAAACCGGCTCGTCAACCACTGTCTTCAACAGTCTGCAACCGATATTCCACCTCTGAACTTCCTCGTCATAAATCGGGGCAAACGAGAAGATACTCGCGGAATGATCGCACCATTCGGGCCTGTCTCGTTAAGTGTGTAACTGGCGTTTTCATTGTTGTGTTCCCTCGCTTGGCCAGCGGTCGGCGAAGGTGATGGCAAAGGCGTTGAGCGCGGGCTTCCAGCGCGCGCTCCATCGTATCTGT
>ENA-OQKP01000417-OQKP01000417.1-human-gut-metagenome-genome-assembly--contig:-NODE-417-length-36109-cov-9.055139_pt1 | contig 36109 bp, 36 predicted proteins | sample MGYA00242780_ERZ504802 | MGnify/ENA primary metagenome ERZ504802 (study PRJEB26092, sample SAMD00036406) | human gut metagenome | host: Homo sapiens | study: EMG produced TPA metagenomics assembly of... | reverse complement strand
CGCAGCTGGCCCTCATAGCCAGAGCAGCGGCAGAGGTTGCCGGCCAGATACTCCTTGATTTCATCCTCGCCGGGGTCGGGGTTTTCCCGGAAAAGCGCCAGCGCGTTCATAATAAAGCCCGGGTTGCAGAAGCCGCACTGCTCCGCACCCTGATCGGCGATAAAGGCACCGAACTCGGCAGCCTCCTCCTGCAGCCCCTCCAGCGTGGTGACGCTGCGGCCGTTGACCCGCGCCGCCAGCACCGAGCAGGACAGCACCGGCTTTTCATCGAGAAAGACCGTGCAAAGGCCGCAGTTGGCGGTCTCGCAGCCGCGCTTGACGCTCTTGCAGCCGAGGCTGCGCACAAGGTCCAGCAACACGGTGTCAGCCGCGATTTCGGCGGTGACTTTTTTATGATTTAAGGTAAATGTGATCTGCATGGTATACCTCCGTCAATTTTCCAGCGCGGCCACGGCACGCCGGACCAGCACGCCGGTCAGGTGGGTGCGGTACTCGGCACTGCCGCGCAGGTTGCTGCCGGTCTTGACGGCTGCCTGCACGGCGGCGGGCAGCTGCGCCGGGTCGCAGTCCGGCGTGACAAGCACGGCCTTCATCGGGCGCGCGCCGATGGCAAAGCGGTACTGCCCCTGCGCCGTGCGGGCTGCCGCACAGGTCAGGATCGGGAAATCGGTCTGGGTCGCGCGCACCGACTGGTACTGCACCTTCAGCCCCGGCGTCTTGCGCAGGCAGATGTGGGTCAGAATATCGCGGTCATAGGGCATTGCGGCAAACTGCGCCAGCGGCATCCGGCCCGCCTTATACAGCTCAACCTCGCAGTCCAGCGCCAAAAACAGCGTCAGCACATCGGAAAAGCCGAACCGGCCATAGATGCTGCCGCCCACCGTGGCGCAGTTGCGGAACTGCACGCCGACAATGCGGCGCACAGCCTCCCGCACAGCCCCCGCGGTGTAGGCATTCAGGGCGGCGTTCGTTTCCAGATCGCGCAGCGTTGCCATAGCGCCGATGATGATCTCGGTGTCAGTCTCCTCGATCGTATCCAGCCCCAAGGCCGACAGGTCGATGGCCGTGCCGACATTGATCTTTTCCATCTTGAGCCAGAGCATACCGCCCAGCACGCGGTTGGGCTTTTTCTGGTTCAGCTGCCATGCCTCCTCCAGCGTGGCGGGGCGGGCATATTCGCGTATCGTCATCATGGGTCAATCTCCGTTTTTTTCTATTTTGGGCGAAAAAATCATACTTTTCGTGGATAGGTACTTTTATTCTACCATAAAATCTGGTATAATGCCGTTGTTGTTTTAAAAATACAACGATATTTTTTATTGTATGAGGGAAAAAGATCTATGAAAATGGCCAAAATGACCGCCCTGCTGCTGGCCGCCGCCATGGCGCTGACCGCCTGCGGCAGCACCGCCGCCGTAAGCAGCGAGGTCGCCGCCTCCGCCGTTGCGCCCAAGGTCACCGCCAGCCCCGAGGAGGCTGCCGTTGCACCCGCTGCCGCCGAGACCGCCGTCACCTACCCGCTGACCGTCACCGACCAGCTGGGCCGCGAGGTCACCATCGAGACCGAGCCCAAGACGCTGGCCAGCGGCTACTACATCTCCACCAGCCTGCTCATTGCCCTCGGCGTGCAGGACGAGCTGGTCGGCGTCGAGGCCAAGGCCGACAAGCGCACGATCTACAGCCTCTCCGCACCCGAGCTGCAGAGCCTGCCCAGCATCGGCACCGCCAAGGAGTTTGACCTTGAGGGCTGCGCCGCGCTGACCCCCGACCTTGTCATCGTGCCCGCCAAGCTGAAGGATTCCATCCCCCAGATGGAGGAGCTGGGCCTGACCGTGCTGGCCGTCAAGCCGGAGGATCAGGATAAGTTGTACGGTGCCATCGACCTGCTGGCTCAGGCCACCAACACCGTTGCCCGCGGTGAGGAGCTGAAGTCCGCAATCGAGGACAACCTGCTCAGCCTGCGCGAGGCCATCGGCGATGCCGAGGCCCCCACCGTCTATATGGCCGGCAACAGCTCTGTGCTGCAGACCGCCGGCCCCGCCATGTACCAGAACTATATGATCGAGAACGCCGGCGGTCTCAACGCCGCCGCCAGTGTTGAGGACACCTATTGGGCCGAGGTCTCCTATGAGCAGGTGCTGGACTGGGACCCCGACTACATCATTCTGGCGTCCGATGCCGACTATGATGTCGATTCCGTCCTGAACGATGCCGCACTGGCCGACTGCACCGCCGTCAAGGAGGGCCATGTCTACCAGCTGCCCCACGCCATCGAGGCTGTGGACTCCCCCGTGCCCGGCAGCTTCCTGGGCAGCGTCTATCTGGGCAGTGTGCTGCATCCCGAGCAGGTGAGTGAGCAGTTCTACCATGACTGCGCCGATGCCTTCTACACGACCTACTACGGCTTCACCCCTGCCTCCTATGAATAACCGCAAGCGCACGGCGCTGTGCCTTCTGGGCGCAGCGCTCTGCGTTTTTATGACTTTTGGTGCGGCCCTTGCGCTGGGCCGCTACCCCATAACACCGGCGGCGCTGCTGGCCGGCGATGCCATGGCGGTGCGCACCTTCACCGTGCTGCGGCTGCCCCGCGCCGTTATGGCTCTGATCGGCGGCTTTGGACTGGGGGCGGCCGGCTTTGTCTACCAGACCGTATTCCGCAACCCGCTGGCAAGCCCCGACATCATCGGCGTTTCCTCGGGGGCCAGTGTCGGCGCGGCGTTCGCCATCCTGTTCGTTTCGTCAGGGGCGCTGTCCACCACGGTCTGTGCCTTTGCGGGCGGGCTGGCGGCGGTGTTCCTCTCGCTGGGGCTGGCCGCCGCCGCGCCGGGGCGCAGCAAAATGTCGCTGGTGCTGGCGGGCATCGCCGTCCACGCGCTGGCCCAGACGCTGCTGATGCTGCTCAAGCTGACCGCCGACCCGGAGAAGGAGCTGGCCAGCATCGAGTATTGGATCATGGGCAGTCTGGCCGCCGTGACCCGCAGCCGGGTGTGGTTCCCGGTGCCGGTCGTGCTGGTCTGCTGCGCGGCGATCTTTGCGCTGCACCGGCAGGCGCTGCTGCTCTCGATTGAGGAGGGCGAGGCCCGGCTGCTCGGCGTGCGGGTGGGTGCGATGTGCCTGCTGCTGCTGACGCTTGCCACCATGACGGTTGCCGCCGTTGTCAGCGTGACGGGGCTTATCAGCTTTGTCGGGCTGCTGGCACCCCACAGCGCCCGGCTGCTGGCGGGGCACAACCGGCGCTCGGCCTGCCTGCTGAGCGGGCTGCTGGGCAGCGCCCTGCTGCTGGCGGCCGACACGCTGGCCAAGACGGCAGCCTCCACCGAGCTGCCGGTCAGCATCTTTACCTCGCTGCTGGGCGTGCCGTTTCTGCTTTATCTGATCCTGCAGCCGGGGAGGGATGCGTCATGATGCCACAAACCACGCCCCCGCCCGTGGGGCTTTGCGTGCAGGACCTCACCGTGCAGTACGGCGCAGCGGCTGTGCTGCAAGGGGTCAGCTTTTCGGTCCCGGTGCCCGGGCAGCTGATCGGTCTGCTGGGGGTGAACGGCAGCGGCAAGACCACACTGCTCAAGGCCGCCGCCGGGCTGCTGCCCCACACCGGGCAGTGCCTTCTGAACGGCGTCCCGCTGGAGAGCCTGTCCACCCGCAGGCTGGCGCAGACCGTCAGCTACATCCCGCAGCAGAGCGGCATCTCGGTCTCGCTCTCGGCGCGGGAGGTCGTGCTTATGGGCTTCAACCCACGGCTGGGGGTCCTGCAAAGCCCCACCGCCGCCATGCGCGCCGCTGCGGACGAGGCCCTGCGCACCGTAGGTCTGGCCGACAAGGCCGGGCAGGACTACCTGACCCTGAGCGGCGGCGAGAAGCAGCTCTGTATTCTGGCGCGCACGATTGCCGAGGATGCACCGCTGCTTTTGCTGGACGAGCCGGACAGTGCGCTTGACCTTGCGAACCGCAGCCGGATGACCGCGCTGCTGGCGCAGCTGGTCCACACCGGCGGCAAGACCGCGCTGGTCTGCCTGCATGACCCCGCGCTGGCGCTGGACAGCTGTGATATACTGGTGGTATTGCAGGGCGGCGGGGTCGCGGCGGTGCTGCACCCCAAAACCGACCCGCCTGCCGTGCTGCAGGCAGCCCTTGCCGCCGTGTACGGCCCGCTGGAGCTGCTGCCCGTTACCGACTGCCGGGGCCGACGCCGTCTGGCCCTGCTGCCGCTGTGAGGTGATACCATGAAACCTGCTTTGCGCGTGATGCTCTGCGATGATGCAGGCGAACGCTTTTTTGGCGAGGGGCCCTGCCGCCTGCTCCATCTGATCGAGGAGACCGGCTCGCTGCGCAGCGCAGCGGCGCAGATGGGGCTTTCCTACTCCAAGGCGCTGCGGCTTGTGCAGCACGCCGAAAAAGAACTGGGCTTTGCCCTGACCTGCAAGACCATCGGCGGGCGGGGCGGCGGCGGCAGCACCCTGACCGCCGAGGCCCGCCAATTTTTAGAAAGGTATGAGGCCTACCGTGATGCCTGTGTACAGACCAGCCGCGAGCTCTATTCTGCGTTCTTTCCGGGCCAGCGGTAAGCGCCACTTGCTGCTGACCGGCGGGCGCGGCAGCGGCAAAACAACGCTGCTGCGCGCACTTATGCCATCCCTCTGCCCCGATGCCCCGATGCTTCTCACCGCTGCCGTCCCGGGCAGATGGGTCGAGATGCGCGATACAGCCGCCGGGGCAGCGGCGGTAATCGGCCGGTTTGATGCCGCCCTGCCCCCCGGTGAAAACCGGATGCGCCCCGTGCCGGCCGGCTTTGCCGCCGTGGGGCTGCCCGCCCTGCAGCGGATGGCGGCGGCCGGCGGCTGGGCCGTGCTGGACGAGCTTGGCTATCTGGAGAGCGGCTGCGCGGATTTTCAACAAAGTGTGCTGGAACTGTTGAAAGTCTGCCGCGTTCTCGCGGTCGTCCGCAAGCAGGACACCCCGTTCCTGCGCGCGCTCTGCGCCGACCCGGACGCCTTTGTGTACGATCTGGACTGCCCTGTGCCGCCGCTGGGCTGCATCGTCATGGCCTCGGGGCTGGGGCGGCGGTTCGGCGGCAACAAGCTGATGGCCGAGCTGAACGGCCGGCCGCTGGCCGCCCATGCGCTGGCGCTGGCCGCCGCACCAGTGTTTGCCGGGCGCATTGCCGTGACCCGCTCGGCCGAGGTCGAGGCCCTCTGCCGCGCAGAGGGTTTCCCCGTGCTGCGCCATGCCGAGCCACGCCGCAGCGATACGGTGCGCCTTGGCCTGACCGCGCTGCTGGCGCAGCAGCCCGACCTGCAGGGGTGTGTGTTTCTGCCGGGGGACCAGCCCTGCCTGACCCGCCAGACGCTGGAGGCGCTGGCGATCGGTGCCGCGCCGGACACGATCCGGCGGCCGGCCGCACCCGACGGCACACCGGGCAGCCCTGTGCTGTTCGGTAGGGATTATTTTGCTGCCCTCCTTCACCTGCCGCAGGGCTGCGGCGGCAGCGCCGTGCTGCGCGCCCACCCGCAGGCGATCCGCCTGCTGCCCACCCCCGCCGCCGAGCTGCGGGACATCGACACCCGCAGCGACCTTGAGGCGCTGCGCGGGGGCAAGGGGTAATGCCGTATTTTTGATTTATGGCAATACCGCATAATTCTAAGTGCCGATACGGCGAGCGAGGTGCGGCAGCTGCTAAGCCAAAAGCGCAGATAATACTTTGTGCTGCAAAGGTGAGCGCCACCAGCGGCGGATGCAGCGAACCGAAGCAGGGGCAGCGGTCGCAGAGTGCGAGGGGCTTTTGCCCCGAAGCACGATGCGGGTACCGCAACCCGACATTATCGAGCATTTTGGCAACGCAGATGCCGTGCCGCAGCCGCCCTACCCTGTACTCTACACCTTATCCCCGGACGGTTGCACCGCCCATGTTCCGGACTTCCCCAAAATCGTCATCACTGCATCAACATTAGATGCCGCCCTGCTGGAAGTCAAGCAGCAAATCCAAAAAGCCCTGCGCCAGTACAAGAACCCGCCCATTCCCACCAAACAAGACCAAATTGTAGTGCCGACCAACGGTGTGCTGGTACTTGTCAAAGCGAGCTGACCGCACCGACCGCTCCTATTTTTACCTGCCAACTCCGCAAAATTCATCCACAAAAAGCGCCCGGACGGTTGAAAAACTCAACCGCCCGGGCGCAGTCTTTTTATCGTTTTGGGGTTATTGGGGGAAAATCCGCGAAACTTATTTCATAACTTCTTCAACGCTGACCTTGCGGTTCTCGCGCAGAGAAAGGGTAGCTGCGTCTGCGGTGGCGATAGCTGCACGGGCAGCTTCACCGGTCATCAGCGGCTTGAACTCATCCGGGATGGGATCACCGTGCATCACACCATTGAAGAACTCCATCTCTGCGTTCATGATGCTGTTCAGCCACATCGGCGGCTTTTTGCCGGGATGGCCGTACTGGATAGCGCCATCCATCTCGGTGCTGTGGTAGATGCGGGTACGGTCATCATCGATTTCCTTGTTCGCGTGGACGCAGTAATGCTCTTCGGTACCATCGGCCAGCTTGACCGTCATGCCGACATTGCACATATCGATGCGAATGGCGCCCTTGGTGCCCTGAATCAGGACATAATGCTCAGGCCAGTGGAAGGCAGAACCATACTCGACGATGGCGTAGGTGTTGTTGCCGAACTCCAGATTCAGGAACAGCATATCGTCCTCATCGCCAAACTCAGGGCCGGAGTGGGCAACATTGCCGCCGGTCATGGTAACACGGGTTGCGGGTCCCATGATGAACTGGATGCAGTCCAGCTCATGGATGTGGTGATACAGATGGCCGCCGGACTTGGAGCGGAGCTTCTTCCAGCTGATAGAGGGCTGCGGCTCCTCCCAGCCGTTACGGGCAGAGTGGGCATACAGCACCTTGCCGATGCGGCCTTCCTGAATGAACTTTTTGGCAAGACGGACGCCGTGGAAGAAGTTCATGACGTGACCAGCCATAAAGACCACATTATTTTCCTTGCAGGTGTTGACCATCTCATCGCAGTCTGCATAAGAAAGGGCAATGGGCTTCTCGCAGAAAACGTTCTTATGATTGCGGGCAGCTTCCAGCACCGGCTCCTTGTGCAGATAGTTGGGGGTTGCCACGATAACGGCGTCCACATCCGGACGGGCGCAGATGCTTTCCAGACTGGACTCATTGTCGCAGCCAAGTTCGGCGGCGATGGCAGCGCCGTTCTCGGGATCATAGACGGCAACGATCTTTGCCCCCTCTTTAGTTTTCATGATGCGACCCAGTTCAGCGCCAAAGTAGCCTGTACCTACGATTGCATAACCTACGGTTTTCATACTGTAAAACTCCTTTTATACTTGTGTTGTTTTTACTTGACAGCGCCGTCGGACAGGCCGCCGGCCATCTTATTTTGGATAAAGCAGAAGAAGATGATGGAGGGAACGACCACGATAGCGCAGGCAGCCATCAGGGAGCCCCAGTTCAGGATATCGGCACCCTCCAAGGTCTTAACGGCAACCGAGATCGTAGTTTTGTCGGAACTGCTCATCAAAATCATGGAGTAAAGGTATTCATTCCATGCATTGATAAAAACATAGATCGCAGTGGCAACGATGCCGGGAGAAACCAGCGGCAGCACGATCCGGATAAAGACCTGCAGCTTGTTAGCTCCATCAATGCGGGCTGCTTCCTCAATACCGATGGGCACACAGGCTTTCAGTTCTTCCGTGACACCCGCAGTCTCCATCATGTGAGGCAACATGGTGTCCACGCGCTCCTGCGCTGTCCGGTCAATCTCTAACAGGTGTGGATACAGCTTCTCGCTCATCAGCAGATGGTTGTAGAGAATAGTGTCCCACACGGAATTTTGGTATAATTGGAACAGGTATATTGAGAAATCCGCTTGCCATTGTTGGTGCGGTGGACATACATCTTGCCGCCACAATCGGCACAATAGAGCAAGCCTGTGAGGGGAGCCGCTTCGCCCCAGCCGTTTGGATAACGCCGTACATTGCTACGGATTTTCTGCACCAGATCAAAGGTCTGCTGGTCGATAATGGCTTCATGGGTATTCTCAAAGATCGTCCACTCGTCCTCAGAAACATAGTGGCTTTTCTTGTCCTTAAAGTGCTTGCGGGTCTTGAAATTGATGGTGTGCCCCAAATACTCTCGTTTTTTCAAAATGTTCACGATGGTAGATGATCCCCATCCATAGGGGTCTTTGACCGGCTTTGAACGGTTCACACCCTCGTTGAAGCGGGCAAGGTGTACGACAGGAATTTCAATCCGGTCTGCGGATAGTTTGCAAGCGATCTGATAAGGCCCATATCCCTCCAGCGTGAGGGAGAAGATACAGCGCACCACTTCGGCGGCTTCTTCATCTACCAGCCAATGCTCCCGCTTTTCGTCCCATAAGTAGCCGTAAACCACGGTGCCTGTCAGGTGCTTACCGCTCATGCCTTTTGACTTAAACACAGAGCGGATTTTCCGACTGGTATCACGGGCGTAAAATTCATTGAACAGAGGTTATTCGGGAAAGGGAAAGACAAACAAGAAGAAATCCAGTATTCATGCGGGTTTGCGGCGGGATGGCTCCCCAAAAGCTGAACACAAATAAGACAAGCAGCAATACAATCGCATATCGTTTCTCAGGGAGAATGTTGATTTATGTCACATTCTCCCTTTTTTATTCCAAAAACGAGGTGATTGCAAAGTGAACACGCAAATTATCGCCATCGCCAACCAGAAAGGCGGCGTTGGCAAGACAACAACTTGTGCCAACCTGGGGATCGGGCTGGCGCAGACCGGAAAGAAAGTGCTGCTGATCGACGGAGACCCGCAAGGCAGTCTGACCATCAGCCTGGGTCATCCCCAGCCGGACAAGCTGCCCTTTACCCTGTCCGACGCGATGGGCCGTATTCTGATGGATGAACCACTCAAACCCGGCGAGGGCATCCTGCACCACCCGGAGGGTGTTGACCTGATGCCTGCGGACATCCAGCTCTCCGGCATGGAGGTTTCTCTGGTGAACGCCATGAGCCGAGAGACTATCCTGCGGCAGTATCTGGACACGCTCAAGGGACAGTATTCCCATATCCTGATTGATTGTCAGCCCTCCCTGGGTATGCTCACGGTCAATGCCCTGGCAGCCGCCAACAGGGTCATAATCCCCGTCCAGGCGGAGTATCTACCCGCCAAGGGTTTGGAACAACTGCTCCAAACAGTAAATAAGGTGAAGCGGCAGATCAACCCTAAGCTCCAGATTGACGGTATCCTGCTGACGATGGTGGACAACCGTACCAACTTTGCCAAGGAAATCGCCGCCTTATTGCGGGAAACCTACGGCAGCAAAATCAAGGTGTTTGGCACGGAAATTCCCCATTCTGTCCGGGCAAAGGAGACCAGCGCCGAGGGCAAGAGCATTTTTGCCCATGACCCCGGCGGCAAGGTGGCTGAAAGCTACAAAAATCTGACGCAGGAGGTGACAAAACTTGAAAAGCAGCGCGAAAAAAGTAGAGCTGGCATCGGTAGATGACCTGTTTTCCACCGAGGAAAGCCGTGCCGACGCACAGCGGGAACGGGTGTTGGAAATTCCACTGTCTGAACTGCACCCTTTTAAGAACCATCCGTTCAAAGTCAAGGATGATGAAGCCATGCTGGAAACTGCGGACAGTATCCGACAGTATGGTGTGCTGGTTCCGGCGATTGCAAGACCTGACCCGGAGGGCGGCTATGAATTAGTAGCCGGACACAGGCGGCACAGGGCCAGTGAACTGGCTGAGAAAGGAAATCCGGGAAGCAATCCGGGAGGATTGCCATTCCCAGCATGATATGGAATCTATGGAGATTGACCGTGTTCTGCAAACTCTGCCATTCTCTCAGGGAGATGACCTGTTGGACAAACCGCCCATTCCCAAGCGCCCCTACCGGCGCAGAAAAAGTGAACAAAACAGCTGACTGCCACAATTCTTTTTACAGGATTGTGGCTTTTTTCATACCCTGAGAAATTTGGAAGGAGTGAGGTCAATGGCCGTATTTCGCATTGAACGAACCAGAGATTATACCGTGATGAGCAATCACCATTTACGCAACGGGAAACTGTCCCTGAAAGCCAAGGGGCTGCTTTCCATGATGCTGTCCTTACCGGAGGACTGGAACTATTCGCGATGGTTTTAGTGGTGGAATATGCCTCTCTTTGGATACCAAATGATACACTTAAGATGATGGTATCCTTTCTGCTCTTTATTGTGGCCCGTTCATTATCCATGGTAATCATGTGCCTGTGGATGTCTGCGGGGCTGTGTGTCGATGACCTGATTACATCCCTGCAAAACATGCATATCCCGAAAGGGTTCACCATCACTGTGGCGGTTGTGTTCCGCTACATTCCTACCATTGGTAGAGAGTTCCGTAATATCAATAATACGATGAAGATGCGCGGAATTGCCTTTAATGCAAAAAATCTGTTCTTCCAACCAGGACGAACCATGGAGTATGCCCTCGTTCCGCTGATTATGCGGAGCATTAAGGTAGCGGATGACCTTTCCGCTTCTGCTATGACAAGAGGATTGGATTTACAAACAAAGCGGACCTCTTACCGCGAGGTACGCCTTCATTTGCATGATTTTCTAATCACTGTCCTTTTTGTCGCACTCATTTTGGTTGGAAGGTACTTGACCCCCATGCTGTTGGAAGGGAGGTTGCTATGATTTGCTTTGAAAATGTATCGTTTCAATATGAGTCGGAAAGGCATCCAGCATTAAGAGAATTCACCCATTCTATTGCCAAAGGGGAACTCGTTCTGCTGCTGGGGCCAAGTGGCTGCGGTAAGACAACAATCACGCGCTTGCTTAACGGCTTGATTCCTCATTTTTATGAAGGTGAGTTGAAAGGGATTGTTCGGATAGGTGGCCGTACCACGACCGAGACAACGATTCAAAGTCTGACAGATATAGTCGGTTCAGTATTCCAGGACCCGCGCTCACAATTTTTTGCCACGGATGTAACATCAGAAATTGCATTTTCCTGCGAGAACGCAGGATTACCAAGAAACGAAATTCATCGCAGAGTAGAGAATGCCTCAAGGAAACTGGGCATTGAGAGTCTTCTTGGCCGCAGTATTTTTGTACTGTCCAGTGGAGAAAAGCAGGCTGTGGCCGTGGCCTCTGTGTACGCTTTCGCTCCTTCGGTTATTGTTATGGATGAACCGTCAGCCAATCTGGATCCGATGGCGACCCAAAAATTAAGGGAGATTATCCAGGCACTTCGTACGGATGGTTTTACTATAGTGATTTCCGAGCATCGCATTCATTACCTGACAGATCTGGTGGACCGGGCAATCTTCATTCAAAACGGGAAAATGATCCAAGAATTTCAAAAGGATGCTTTTCAAGCTATAACAAATGCTGAAGCAAATAAATTAGGCTTGCGGAGTTTCTATTTGGATGCTTTACAAGTTCCCAGCCAGCCTTCTTTTAAGACAGACATCGTTGCATTGGAACTGGAGCAGGTTACAGCTGGCTATACTGCACAACAGCCAGTTATTCAAAATTTGAATCTCAAGGTCAACCAAGGAGAAATTCTTGGTATTGTTGGACACAATGGTGTTGGAAAAACCACTCTGTTAGAAACGATTTGCGGACTGCAAAAGGAACGGTCAGGGCTAATAAAATTCTATGGAACTCATCTTACACCCAAAAAACGCATTAAGGAAACCTATCTGGTTATGCAGGACAGCGACTACCAGCTTTTCACGGAAAGCGTGGAAAGTGAATTGTTGTTAGAGCATGAGAATGATCCAGAGGCTATAGCCAAAGCGAACGGGATATTGCAGAATATGGGGCTGGATGAGTTAAGAGAGCGGCACCCGGCCTCTCTCTCCGGAGGACAGAAACAGCGACTTTCCATTGCTGTTGCCTATCAGAAAAACGCCAGCGTGATATGCTTTGACGAACCTACCAGCGGATTGGATTTCAAAAATATGCTTCGTGTTCGTAATCTCTTTCAAGAGATGGCAGCGGAAGGAAAAACTTTGTTGGTTATTTCCCATGACTACGAATTTCTGCTGGCAACCTGCCAGAGAGTTCTTTGTTTATTCGATGACTACCGCTCTGAGTGCTTTGCGGTCACCGAACAAACGAAAGAGCATTTGGCAGATGTAATGCAGATGCGCTAATAAAAATTGAGAGGAGTGATACAACATGAAGAAGAAAAACTGGCTTGGGCTTGTTTTGAGTTTCGCTGCCCCCTGCAAAGGAAAGTTGATCCTTTCTACTTGTCTTCAAATCATTAGCGTGGCAGCTGGATTAATCCCTTATTTAGCTGTTTATCGTATTATCCAGATGTTTTTTAATGAAACAGCATCTACAAAAGGTGTCTTTCTATGGACTGGAGTATGCCTTCTTGGATACGCCTTAATGTTGATTTTTCATGGGATTTCAACCACGCTTTCTCATGAATCTGCCTATACCATATTAGAAGGCTTACGCAGAAAAATGACAGACAAACTTATGAAAGCTCCCTTGGGCACCGTCATTAATCAACCCATCGGGCAATTAAAAAACCAAATTATCGATAGGGTAGAAACCATTGAGCGCCCCATTGCTCATCTAATACCGGAAATTTTGCCCGCAATGCTGCTGCCGATGTCCATTTTTATTTATATCATAACCATCGACTGGCGCATGGCGCTGGCTTCTTTACTGACAATTCCTATCGCACTGATTGCTTATGCCTTTGTCCTGCGGACTTTTAACAAAAAATATGAAGACTATATGAATGCCAATAATCATGTCAACAGCGTAATTGTGGAGTATGTTGAGGGTATTCAGGTCATCAAAGCTTTCAATCAATCCGCTTCATCCTATGAGAAATTTGAACAGGCAGTCAAGATGTTTTTGGATTATACGCTGGATTGGTATCGGAGCACCTGGAAACCGATGAATTTTGGTGCAGCAGTTCTCCCTTCTACGCTTTTGGGAACGCTTCCGGTTGGCCTTGTGCTCTTTGCGCAGGGGTCGCTCCAGCCTGCAGATCTCGTCATCTGCATTATTCTGTCCCTTGGCATGATTACCCCATTGACAACCTTTGCAAATTATACGAATGAGATAAAGTCCATTCAATATGCCGTCATGGAAGCGGAAGCAATATTGGAAATTAAGGAACTACCGGATGCCAGCCAACCAGCTAAGGTCAAAGATTATTCCATTGAATTGAAAGATGTTGCGTTTTCTTATAATGACCAGGGTAAAATGGTTCTGGAAGGACTCAATCTGCTTATCCCAGAAAAGAGTTTTACCGCTTTGGTGGGACCATCTGGTGGTGGTAAATCTACGATTGCCCGACTGATTGCACGTTTTTGGGATGTGACCGAAGGAAGTATATCCATCGGAGGCGTTAATATCAAGGACATCCCTTTAGAGCAGCTGAGTGATTTGGTTAGTTTTGTAACGCAGGATAATTTCCTATTTGACTGTTCAATTTTGGAAAACATCCGTCTGGGTAATCCAAAGGCCAGCGATGAAGATGTGTACGCTGCGGCTCGGGCGGCTTGCTGCGATGAGTTTGTCAATCAACTGGAACGAGGCTATCATACAACAGCGGGTGAAGCCGGTGGACGTTTGTCTGGTGGAGAACGACAGCGTATCGCTATTGCGCGGGCTATATTAAAAAATGCGCCAATTGTCATTTTGGATGAGGCAACGGCCTTTACTGATCCACAGAACGAAGATAAAATCCAACGTTCTATTGCGGAGTTGACTAAAGGCAAGACTTTGCTGGTCATTGCCCATCGCCTGTCCACGATTAAAAACGCAAATCAAATTGTGGTTTTAGATCAAGGGAAAGCAGAGGCAGTTGGTACTCATGAGGCCTTGCTTCAAAGCAATCGGCTATACAAAACCATGTGGGAGGCTCATATTAACGCAAAGGGCTGGTCTGCAAATAAGGGGGTGTTATAATGTTTCGAATTATTGGAAGGATCATCCGTTGGATTGGACCTCGGAAATCAAAAATATATTGGGGATTTGTATTCTCCTTTATTCAGGCACTTTTCACAGCCATGCCGGTCATGGCGGCTGCTTATGCTATCAATCTGGTTTTGGAGCAGACAAAAGGCGGTCCAACCGTTCAGACGACACAGATATTTCTGATTACGGCATTTATTATTTTATCCATTTTAGGCCGGTTTTGGTTTTCATACCTCAAGGCCCGTTATTTGAATGGGGTAGGTTATGAAACTGCAGCAGACGAGCGTATTCGCTTGGGCGATAAGCTCAAAAAGGTTTCTCTTGGCTTTTATCAAAACAACAACACCGGCGAGCTGACCAGTGCCGTCACAACGGATTTATCCTTTTTTGAAATGTATGCTACCAATATGATCGATGTGGTAGTGAACAGTTACATTTTCGTATTGACCATCGTTCTCTGTATGGGTTTTGTCAACCCTATAATATCCGTGATTGCTGTGGTCGGTGTCCTGCTCTCAAACCTGTTTCTGCAACTACTAGGCCGCAAAAGTCAGCGGAATGTTCCGGTACATCAGAAAGCCCAGGATGACATGATCAGCGCGACACTGGAGTATATTCGGGGGATGCCAATCGTCAAGTCCTTTAAGCAAGAGGGCGTGGCTGTAGAGAGCATTGCCAAAGCCTATCGGGATAGCAAGGAAATCAACATCAAAATTGAGAAAAACTTTGTTCCGCTCAATCTGCTTCATCTGTTCTCACTAAAAGCGGCAGCGGTAGCCATGATTCTTCTGGCATCCAACTCTGTACTGTGCGGTACTTTGAAAATCCCTATGATGCTGATGATCGTCATTTTTTCTTTTATGATGTTCAGTAGCACAGAGGCTATGAATAATGCAATCCATGTCCTTCGTACTATCGATGTTATTATGGACAAATTGGATGTCATAAAAAACACACCTCCGATTGATGAAAACGGGCGAGACATTAAACTGTCCAAGTTTGATATTGACTTTGAAGACGTCTCCTTTGGATACAACGAAAAAAAGGTATTAGAGCATGTAAGCCTGCACATTCCAGAGAACACTACCACGGCCATTGTTGGGCCATCTGGATCTGGCAAAACCACCATCTGCAATCTACTTGCTCGTTTCTATGATGTGGATAACGGTTGCATCAAAATTGGTGGGATCAAAATCAGCGATATAAAGTGCGACAGCCTGCTTGCAAATATTACAATGGTTTTTCAAAATGTATATCTTTTCAGGGACTCGATTGCCAACAATATTAAGTTTGGCAAACCTGATGCGACGAAACAAGAGGTCATAGAAGCTGCTAAAAAAGCGTGCTGCTACGACTTTATCATGAGCCTTCCAGACGGTTTTGATACAGTGATCGGGGATGGCGGTGCAACTCTCTCTGGCGGTGAAAAGCAACGAATTTCCATTGCCCGCGCTATGCTTAAAGACGCCCCCATCGTGATTTTAGATGAGGCTACAGCAAGCGTGGACCCTGAGAATGAGCATTTAATCCAGCAGGCTATCAGCGCACTTACTCACGGTAAAACTATTCTAATCATCGCGCATCGGCTGGCTACTATTGAAAATGCAGATCAAATTCTTGTTGTAGATCATGGGGAAATTGTCCAGAACGGCACACATGCGGAACTTCTTAAAAAACCCGGTATCTATCAAAATTTTGTTTCCATCCGGCAGCAATCCGAAGGTTGGAGTATCTCATAAAGTTAGTTACTCTATGATCTTTATTCCTGGCTGCAAGAAAACAGCTACAAATACGGTTTTATCTTCCGTCACCCTGGAGATAAAACTGACATCACGGGCGTTGCCGAGGAAGTATGGCATTATCGGTATGTTGGCGTTGAGGCCGCTACAGAGATGTATGAAAAAGGGCTGTGCTTGGAGGAATATTTGGCAGAAAGGCAGGCAGAGCAATGAAAAGATTGAAAATCGCTGTTTTGTTTGGCGGCTGTTCCCCGGAGTATATGACCTTTCAGAAGCAAGTGGGACAATTACCAACGAACTGTTAAGTCGCTTAGGTAGCGGTGCAAGGGAGGCTGCTTATGGGTAGATACCCCTTTTGACCTTTCTCCACCGCTAACAGGTGGAGACTTCCAAAATAAAATATCCAGTCCGATCAGGGCGCAAGTGAACTTACCATCACTTGCGCCCTATTTTTGTACGCGCTGCTTCTACATAAAACCTAAAAAAGCTGGAAAGAAACACAAAAAATGCCACCGCAGAAGGACAAGAAAAAGTGATGAGGATAAACATCGGCTGGTGGTAGATGAAGAAGCCGCCGCTGTGGTGCGGGAGATCTACCGGATGCGCTATTCAGGCATGGCCTACGGCAAGATTGCGGCGGTGCTGAACAAGAAAGACATCCTTTCTCCCCGCTGGCACTGGGAACTGCACTACGGAAAAAAAGGCATCTGCAAATACTCCAAACTTTGGACCTATGCCACGGTGAAAAACATTCTGAATGACACCGTTTATCTCGGCATAGTTACGCAGAACCGTACCGGCACCCGTTCCTACAAGGATAAGGCCATAATACAGAAGCCAGAAATGGAATGGATTTGCCATGAGGATGCACACGAAGCGATCATTGACCGGGAACTTTGGGAAACGGTTCAGGAAAAGAACCGGGCAGTCAAACAGCAGGCAGCAAACCATGCCGCCCCTTTGCCCGCCCTGTTCACCGGCAAGCTGGTCTGTGCCGATTGCGGGCATCCTTTGATAGTCACCCGTGAGACCCAGCGCAGGAAAAACGGGACAGTCAAGCGGTATGTTTCCTATATCTGCTCCCATTTTGCTACAACCGGACACAGCGCCTGCTCCTGGCATCGGATTTATGAAATCTCGCTGAAAACGCTGGTGCTGAAGGAAATCAGGGCGCACAGTCAGGCGGTAGCACAGGATGAAAACGAGGTGCTGGACAAGCTGAAACAGCAGATACTTTCCGAAAGCGCAGCCAAACAGGAGGATTCTAAGCTGGAGATCAGCCGACTGCGGCGGCGTATTGGAGAGCTGGAACACATGACCGCCAAGCTCTACGAGGATAAGGTCAGCGGCACGATCAATAGCGATACCTTTGCTATCCTGATTCAGAAAAGCGAACAGGAGCGCATCCAAAAGGCGACCCGGTTGGAGGCTCTTTTGGCAGAAGAACTGAAAGCCCGACAGGAAGTTGAAAATATCCGGCAATGGGCAGGCATCATTCGCCGCTATCTGGATGTGCAGGGGCTTGACCGGGAAATCGTCGAGGAACTGATTGACCACATCGAGATCGGGGAACGCTCTGTTATAGACGGTCAGCGTCACCAGGACATTAAAATCTTTTACCGCTTCGTTGGTGTGGTCTAATGGGAAAAAGAAAAGACCCGGCTGCATCCGCAGTCCGGGCATACACCTGACAACATTCTATGAAAGCGCAGCTCTTCACGAAGCTGCGCTTGCTTTAGTATATGTTGCCGGTTTCGCGGTAGCTGCGCCAGACGTTTTCAAAAAAGTCGTCATCCTCGGGGATGGGGCGCGGGGCGCGCCAAGCGGTGCGGCAGGTGCCGTCCTCGAACCACAGCTCCTGAATCAGCGGGGCTTCCGTCTCATCCAAGGCGAAGGTGAAGGTGTCCGGCAGTTGGGTGAACGGCTTGATGCCACCCGTCAGATCGGTGTACAGGGCGCTGCCGCGGCTTTTGCCGCCGTGGGCGGTATAGTCCGCCATGGCGGTCAGGTAGGCGTGCTGGCTCAGCAGCATATCGCGCAGGCGGTACACCATGGCAAGCTCGGTACGGCTGCCCGCCTTGACCGTTTGGGCAAAGTCGGCAAGCTGCGCTTCCACCTGCTTGCCGTAGGCGCGTATCTGCGCGGGGTCGCGTATGGCAGCGCCGCAGCGGCTCATGCCCTCGGCGGCCTGCTTCCACAGCGCGCGGACGTTGCCGGTCTCGGCCTTGCAGCCGTCGGCCAGTGCGCCCATCTCGGCCAGCGCCTCGGCGGCGGCCAGACCGAAATTGTCCGGCGCATCGCCCCGGCAGCGGGCGGCAATGTACTGTGCCGCGCGGGTACTGCCCACCTGCCCGGCGTTCAGCGCCGTGCCGCCGGGGCGGTAGACGCCGTGGCTGGCAGCGGCTTCACCGACCGCAAACAGTCCCTTGACGCTGGTCTGCCACCAGCAGTCAATGCCCAATCCGCCGTTGTTGTGCTGGGCGCAGAGGGCAATTTCCAGCGGCTGGGTGTACAAATCCACGCCCTTATCACGGTAAAAATCGATGGCTGGCTGGTTCATATGCGCCAGCCGCTCAATCGGCGTGCCGAAGCAGGCACCGGCGCGGGTCAGGTACTCGCGCGCCTCGGGCAGCAAGGCGTCATAGCTAAACTCGCCGCCCGCGGGGTTTGTGCGGTAATCAAGATAGACTTTGCGTCCCTTGCAGGTTTCCAGATACACCAGAACGTCGATAATCGAGCTGCCTTCGGCAACCTTGCGCACATCAAACGGCCACTGGTAGCCCTTCAAAAACAGCTTGCTGAGCATATCGTGCGCGTCGGTGAAAAAGTCCATCAAAAACTCGTGCTCGCCGCTTCCGTCCGCCGCCGTGGAGAATACCCGCGGCAACACCTGCATATACGTTCCCGACACATTCCACCGCGGCGTGACCGATGCCAGGCCGTACTGCCATTCGGTCAGGTTTTTGCCCTTTGCGCCTGCTTCCAGCGCAAGGCCGGTGGCCCCATACTGGCTGAAGGGATAGACGCTGTCGGCGTACATACCAGCTGGGCCGCCGGTGGCCCAGATAACGTTTTTGCAGCAAATCAAAACAAAGCGGTCGGCGTCGTTTTGCGCAGTCACGTTCAGGCAAAGCAGGCCGCAAACCGTACCGCCGTCCGTCAGAATTTTGATGACTTGTGTCTTGTCTAGCATCGGCACACCCTTGGCCTGCACGGCAGCTTCCAGGCACTCGGTCATCTGCTTGCTGGTGTAGGGTCCCACGCTGGTGGCGCGGCGGCGCGGGTCGTGGTCGGTCTTGTAGCCGATGTACTCGCCGTAGCGGTTGCGGGGAAACGGCACGCCCAGCTCGACCAGCTTTAAAAAGCACTGGGTCGAAAGCGCGGCCTCGCACAGGGCAATATCACCATCCACGCAGCGGCCCGCAAACAGTGTGTCGGCCATCTCGCGCACGCTGTCGGGGTCGCCCCCGGACAGGGTCAGCTTGTAGTAGGTCTGCTTGTCGCTGCCGGTGTTGCGGCTGGTGCCGCCCGCGCGGTTTTCGGTGACCAGCACAATATCCCGCTGACCAAACTGCCACAGGCGGTCGGCGGCGTTAAAGCCCGCTGCGCCGCTGCCGACCACGGCGGTATTGCAGCGGTACACCTTTGCCGTGTACGCCCCGGCTTTAAAAATTTCTTGTTCCATCGCAAATTTCCTTACAGGCGTTGGATGTGGAATCCGCCGTCCACGTCAAGGTAGTTTCCCGTGGTGTAGCGCAGACGGGGGCTGCACAGCAGGCTGACGGCCCCGGCCACATCCTCCGGCGTACCCCAGCGGGCGATGGGGAAGGCACCTTTTTCAATCAAAGCATCGTACTTGCCCTGCACCTTGCTGGTCATATCGGTGGCGATAACGCCGGGGCGCACCTCGTTGACGAGGATGCCTTCCGACGCAAGGCGGTCTGCGTAGAGCGTCGTCAGCATCGAGATACCCGCCTTGGACACGCAGTATTCGCCGCGGTTGGTGGAGGAAACCGCCGCACTGCAGCTGGACACATTGACGATGACACCCTTGCGGCCATCGACAGGTTCCTGCGAAATCATCTGCTTGGCCACCAGCTGCGTCAGGAACATATTGCCCTTGGTGTTGATGCCGACAACATAGTCAAAGCTTTCCTCGCTCATATCCAGCAAATCGGCGCGGACTTTGGGAGCAACACCTGCATTATTAATCAGCACATCCACGCGGCCAAAGGCGGCCAGTGCGCCATCCAGAATCTTCTTGCGGTCGTCGGCGCTGCCGATGTTCGCCTGCACATAAGCACAATCAATGCCAAGGGCCTGCAGCGCATCCAGTGCGGGCTGGCTTTTTTCCTGCGCACCGGTGGCAACCATCACAATGTTGTATCCGTCCAACCCCAGCTGCCGGGCAATGGCAAAGCCGATACCACGGCTGGAACCGGTGACGATGGCAGTTTTTTTCATACCCATTTACTCCTTATCAGCCGCGGAAGTTGGCGGGCTGTGTTTTTTTGATCTCCAAAAATTCCTTGTAGAACGGCATAAAGGTCTTGGCATCGCGGATGACGCAGCCCGTGGGCTTGTGTGCGCGGATCAGATCCCCGCACTTGCCGCAGGTCAGGCAGACCCGCTTAGGGTCGATGCGGCCATTTTTGACGATCTCGTTGGCGAAATCCGGGTCAGCAAAGGCCATGCGGCCGAACAGCATACCATCGCACAGGCCCTGCTCGACCGCGCCTGCGCTGAACAGATCAGCATAGGCTCGCAGGTAAGTAGGTGCAGATGCCCAAACCGTCATTTCCGGCACGGCCTTTTTCACTGCGCCGATGCCGTGAATCATGCGGGACAGGCCGACAAACGGATGCTCGTCCGGTTCATACTTGCCAAAATCGAAGGGGCGGGTCACATGGGTGGTGGCGTAGGGGTTGCCCATCGTCAGGTTGACCATATTCAGACCCAGTTCGTTGTGCAAATCGCGCACCAGGCGGATGGGTTCAGTCAAATCGGGCGTCGTGCCACTCTCCGGGCTTACGCCGAAGCCCCACGGGTAGGCGTAGCCGTCGTAGATGCCGACGCGCGCCGTGACCATAAAGCTCTCATCCTCGTACACCTTGGCGGCGCGGATGCCGTTTTTGAGCAGACGGAAGCGGTTTTCAAAGCTGCCGCCGTACTCGCCGGGGCGGTTGTAGGCGGATGCCAGCTCTGCCAGCAGGTAGCCGTGGCAGCTTTTGATGTCCACCGCGTCAAAGCCCGCCTCCTTGGCAAGGGCAGCTGCCTCGCCGAACTTGACCTCCAGACCCTTCAGGTAGTCGTCGCTGACAATGCAGGAATCATCGGCGGCGCGGTACTGCTCCAGGATCGGGTGGCGGTAGGCGATCATCGGGGCGGGCTTGTTGCCGGGGTTTGAGTACCGCCCGCTGTGGTTGGCCTGCATGATCAAATACGGCGCATAGCCGTTGGCCTTGAGGCCCGCCTCCTTGACGGCGGTGGTCATCTTCTTGAACTCGTCCAACGTGTCGCGGGTCAGCAACAGCTGCGTCTGGGAGGATCGTCCCTCCTCCACAATGGAGATTGCCTCGAACCAGATGACCGAGCTGCCGCCGATGGCTTCGTTGACGTAGCGGCGGGTCGTATACTCGGTGGGTGCGCCTTCGGGCGTCGAGTCTGCGCCCTCCATGGGCGCGATGCCCAGACGGTTCGGGAAGGTAATATTACGCACGGTCAGCGGCTGCGCCAGCGCGTGGGTGTCGGCTGCAAAGGGCAGGTCAACACCCAGCTCGGCGGCACGCTGCTTGACTTCTTCTAACGATTTATAGTGGAATTTTTCGTGTGGCATAATTTTTCTCCTTGCGGTAAATCCGCTACGGCTTCAGGATCACCTTGATGCTGCCGTTCTTGCTGTCCAGTGCGGTATCCAGCGCCTGCTGCAATTGCTCCAGCGGGAAGGTGTGGGTGATAAATTTTTCCAGCGGGATATCGCGGGCGGCGGCAATGGCAATGGGGAAATCCCAGCAATAGCCCTGTGCGCCCTGTACATGAATTTCGTGGGTGACAAAGCGGCTGGCGGGGATCTGGATCTGCGGCTTTTCATAAATGCCGATGATGGTCGCCGTGCCGTTGCGCTTCAGCGTCATAATGGCCTGCAAAAAGCAGCTTTCGCGCCCCACGCACTCAAAGCTCTTGTCCACGCCCTTGCCGTGGGTCAGGCGGGCGACCGCCTGCTCTAAATCTTCCTTGCCGCTGTTCACGGTAACGGTGGCACCGACCTGCTTTGCCATTTCCAGCCGCTGGTCAGAGAAATCGGCGATGATGACCTCGGCGGCACCGCTGCGGCGGCACATGGCGGCCACCATCATACCGATGGCACCGGCACCGATGATCAGCACCGTTTCGCCCAGACGGATGTCGGCGCGGCGCACGGCGTGTGTGGCAACCGACAGCGGCTCGATCAGTGCGCCGGTTTCGTAGCTCAGGTAGTCGGGCAGCTCGTAGACATACGGTTCCTTGACCACGACATAGTCCGCCATGGCACCGTCGCCGTTGCGGTAGGTAAAGCTGATATGCTCGCAGTAGCCGTACTGCCCGTGGCGGCAGGCGTCGCACTTGCCGCAGACGATGCAGGGTTCCACGGTCACGCGCTCACCGAGGTGAGCCTTGGTGACCTCGCTGCCGACGGCGACCACATCGCCGGAAAACTCGTGCCCGATGGTCACGGGCAGCGGGGCAGACGGGTGCAGCCCGCGCGCAATGTGCAGATCGCTGCCGCAGATGGCGCTGGCACGCACCTTGACAAGCACCTCGTCCGGTGCCAGCGGGCGGACGGGTTTATGCAAAAAGTGTACTTTAAAAGGCTCGTATACTTCGCCGATACGGTTCATAAGTTCTTCCATGGCAAAAAGCCTCCTTTAAAAATAGCGTTGCAGAAAATGCAGCCCGCGCAGGGCAACCTCATCGGGGGTGCCGTGTACGTTGACCCAGCTGGCGTCCAGCCCGCCCGGGGCAAAGGTTTCCATCGTGATATGCCTGGCGTAGCCGTACTGCTGCAGCAGCCGCATCACGGCATCCCACGGCACAATGCCGTCGCCCGGTGCGCCGCGGTTGTTGGCGCAGGCGTGGAAGTGGGTCACCCTGCCGCTTTTCAGCGCTGTTTCCAGCGAAGCAAGCAGGTTCGCTTCCTCTAAGCAGGCGTGGTAGGTGTCGTAGTGGATGCCCACATTGTCGCAGCCGATAGCATCAAGCATAGGCAGCAGCTGCTCCACCGTGTTGATGACACTGGTGCGGTAGCGGTTCAGCGGCTCCAAGGCAAGGCAGATGCCGCACTCCTTGGCGCGGCGCGCCAGCTCCTGCAAGCCGGTGACAGCCAGCTCCCATTCGCGGGCAGCCTCCGCCGGGGGCAGGGTGTGGCGCTTGCCGCCCCCTGCATACAGGGGACCCGCCAGCACCACAGCGCCCAGTGCGGCACCCGTTTGCAGGCAGTCGGTCAGGTACTGCATGGTGGCGGTGCGTACATCGGCATCAAAGCTCGAAAGATCGCGTCCTGCCCCCATGGCGGCGCACAGCGAAACCTCCAGCCCGCTGGCGCGCACCTCATCGCGCAGGGTCGGGCTTATGGTGGGCTGCGTCATCGGCAGCTCCAGCGCGGTAAAGCCCATTTCGGCTGCCTTGGTCGGCAGACCGCAGCAGGCATCGGACAGCCCCGGTGCCCAGTTCCAAAGATTGATACCCAGTTTGTTCATAGCGTTTTCTTTATTTGGTGGAGCGCCGCACAATCAGATCACTGTTCATAATCATACGCTGCGGCTTGGGCAGCTCTCCGTATTTGTCCTTGTATTCGATCTGGCGGATCAGGCTTTTGGCTGCCTCCATACCCATATCGTACAGATGCTGCGTCATTGTGGAAAGCGGCGGCTCGACCATGGCGGACATACTGACGTTGTCCACGCCGATAACCGCCACATCCTCGGGGATGCGCAGCCCCATATCGTGCAGCGCGTGCATAACCACAAACGCCTTGGGGTCACTGGTGCAGAAGATGGCGTCGGGCAGCTGCCCTTGCTCTGCCAGCTCACGGATTTGATAATAAAAACCATTGCTGCCGCCGCTTTCGCGCAGGAGGTACTCCTCCCGTTCGGGCAGACCGCTGTCCGAAAGCGCCTTGCGGTAGCCGCGCAGACGCTCACGGTAGAGCAGCAGCTCCTCGCGCCCGCAGACGATGGCAATGCGCTTATGCCCGATGCGCGCCAGATAGCGCGTGGCATCGTAGCCGATCTGGAAGTTGTCGGAGGTGACGGTATCCACCTTGCCGATGTCGCTTTCCTCAAAACGGTTGACCAGCACAAGGGGGTAGCCCTCATCGCGCAGGCTGCGGATGTGCGGGGCGTCGCTGCTCAGCGAGCAGACGATAAACCCGTCGATCCAGCGCTGCTTCATGGTTTCCAGATAGGATTTTTCAATGGCGGCGTCCTCGTCGGTGTTGCACAGAAAAACGGTCATTCCGTTTTTGCGCGCCTCATCCTCCACGCCGCGGGTCAGCTTGGGGAACATCAGGTTCTCGATGGAGGGAATCATCAGGCAAATCGTATTGCTGCGCCCCATCTTCAGGCTTTGTGCCAGCGCGTTGGGCTGGTAGTTGGTCTTGCGGATGGCTTCGGTCACGATTCTTCGCGTTTCCTCGTTGACATAGCTTTTGCCGTTCAGCACGCGGGAAACCGTGCTTACCGACACACCTGCTACAGCGGCGACCTGCTTGAGATTCATAGGGAACTCCTCCTGCTTTGTATTGATATACCATCGGAAGCAGGAAGGTTCCTGCTGCGATGCTTAGTCCTTATCCCAGTAGACGGTAGCGCCGCGGTGTGCAGAGGTACACTGCTTGCGGAAAAGCTGCAGCCACCCGGTGGCGGGCTTGACAACAGGCTTCCAGCTTTCCTTGCGGCGGGCGAACTCCTCCTCGCTCACATCTACATTTAATGTACGGGCTTCAATATCAATATACACCATATCCCCATCCTGAATCAATGCCAAATTGCCGCCCTCGTAGGCTTCGGGGGAAACATGACCAATTGCAAGACCGCCGGTGGCACCGCTGAAGCGTCCGTCAGACACCAAGGCAATCTGACTGCCCAGCCCCTTGCCCAGCACAGCCGCCATAAAGGTTTCCATATGGGGCATACCGGGCGCGCCCTTGGGACCCTCGTAGCGGATGATGACCACATCGCCTGCCACGATTTCGTCCTTCAAAATGGCGTGCCATGCGTCGTCCTGCGAGTCGTAGCACTTGGCAGGACCGCTGAACTTCCATGCGGCGGGGTCCACGGCGCTGAACTTGACAATGGCGCTGTCGGTGCCGATATTGCCGTGCAGCACAGCCAGACCACCATGTTCATAAATCGGCGCTGCCACGGTGTGGATGACATCGTGATTTTTGTTTTCGGCGCGGGCAGCCTTGTCACCGATGGTGCCGAACATACCCTTGGCGTCGGTGTCAATCTTGCCGGCAGCCGCCAGCTCCTTGACCACGGCACCGATACCGCCGGCGGCGTCAAAGTCCTCCATGGTGTAGGTGGGGTGGTTGGGGTAGATGGTGCTGAGCAGCGGCACCTCGCGGCTGATGGCGTCAAAGGTTTCGGGGGTGATGTCAAAGTCTGCCTGCCGTGCCAGCGCGGGGATGTGCAGCAGGCTGTTGGTGCTGCCGCCGGTCGCCATCATATAGCGCACGACGTTTTCAAAGCTGGACTGGCTCAGGATGTCGCTGGGGCGAATCTCATGCTCCCAGGCGTACATAACCTGCCGGGCAGCCTGCCGTGCCAGCTCGTGCCATTTTTCGGACTGGCTGCGGGTGCTGGCGTTGTCGTGCGGGGCAAAGCCCAGAATTTCCGCCATGGCGCACATCGTCTGGGCGGTACCCATAAAGGGGCAGGCGCCGGGGGTGGGGCAGGCGTGGCGCACAACGTCCTTGTACTCCTCGCGGGTGATGGAGCCCTCCACATAGGCGGCGTAGGCCTGCTTGGTGTGGGTCAGGGTGATCATACGCCCGTCCGAGCGATGCCCTGCTGCCATATAGCCGCCTGTGAACATCACGGTGGGGATATCCACGCGCACGGCACCCATCAGCATACCGGGAACGACCTTGTCGCAGGTCGCCATAATGACCATACCTTCGAGCATATTCAGGTTGGCAACCATCTCCACCTCGCTGGAAACCAGATCGCGGGCGGGCAGGGTGTAGCGGTCGCCGGGGGTGTTGCTGCAGATGCCGTCGCAGATGCCGCTGATGGGCAATTCCAGCGCCAGACCGCCCAGCTTGTAGATCTCCTCCTTCATCTCGGCAATCAATGCCTTGTCAAAGGGGTAGTGACCGGGGTTCATTTCGTTCCAGGTGTTGACCAGACCGATGATGGGGCGCTTGGCGTCCTCCTCAGAAATGCCCATGGCGTACAGCAGGGTATTGCGGTGGTCGAGAGATTCCTCATTCCATTCACGAATCATATACTTGCTCACTTTCTGCGGCGCGTGCCGCATACAATTTTATTTCTGCATCAGATGGATGGCAAAGCCGCCGATCTGCTGCTTGGCGTAGATGACCAAGATCCGTCCGTCGGGAAACCGCTTGACGGAGTCCTCGTCAAAGGCAAAGCCTTTTTCCTCCAGATAGCGGCGGGCCGCGGGAAGATCGGCGGTGGCAAGGGCGATGTGTCCGTGCTCGCCGCGCCCGGGGGCTTTCATCCACTCGATTTGGGTACCGGTAAACCGTGCATCCGCACTTTCCTTGGCCGGGTTCACAGCCAGCCGAAACAAAACCGCAAATTGCTCGGCGCAGCGCTCTGCCTGCGCGGCATCGGCGCAGTTGACGCCGATGTGGGCAATCTCAAAATCCGGTGTGTATGCCATACCTCAGCCTCCCAGATATGCCTTGCGCACGGCATCGGACTTCAGCAGCTCCTCGCCGGAGCCGGACAGGTTGATCTTGCCGTTTTCCAGCACATAGGCGTAGTCGCAGATGCCCAGCGCCTTGCGGGCGTTCTGCTCGACCAGCAGCACCGTAATGCCGGAATCGCGAATTTCGCGGATCAAATCGTAAATCTGGTTCACGATGATGGGCGCAAGACCCATCGAGGGTTCGTCCAGCAGCAAGATCTTGGGGCGGGACATCAGCCCGCGCGCAACCGCCAGCATCTGCTGCTCGCCGCCGGACAGCGTGCCGGCAAACTGATCCTTGCGGCTTTCCAGAATGGGGAAGCGCTTGTACTGCTCCTGCAGGTCCTTTTCCAGGTCAGCCCCTTTAAAAAGGTAGCCGCCGACGAGCAGGTTGTCGCGGATGGTCAGACCCGAAAAGCACTTGCGTCCCTCGGGGACGTGTACCACGCCCGCGCCCACGATCTTGCTGGGCTTGCGGGGCAGGGGTGCGCCCTCAAACTCCACGGTGCCGGTCTTGGACTTTGCCAAGCCGGAAATCGTGCGCAGAAGCGTAGTTTTACCGGCGCCGTTGGCACCGATAATGGAAACAATCTGCCCTTTGTGAACCTCCACGTTGATGCCGCGCAGCGCTTCCACATGACCGTAACTGACAGCCAGATCGGTCACTTTCAGCATAGGTTCCATGTTTATTCCTCCTTGCCTAAGTAGGCCTCAATAACCTCAGGATTGTTCTGGACTTCATCGGGGGTACCCACGGCGATCGTTTCGCCGAAGTTCTGCACATGGATCTTGTCGGAAATGCTCATTACCAGCTCCAGGCGATGCTCAATCAGCAAAATGCCGAAGCCGATCTCCTTGCTGATGCGCTGGATCAGCTCGGTCAACTCGCCGACCTCGGTGGGGTTCAAACCGGCGGCAGGCTCGTCCAGCAGCAGGATTTTCGGCTCGCACATCAGTGCGCGGGCAATCTCGATGCGGCGCTGCATCCCGTAGGAAAGATTCTCCGGGCGCTCGTGCAGGTAGTCCTGCATCCCCACGACCGTCAGGTATTTTTCGCACAGCTCGCGCCCGCGCTTTTCCTCGGCGCGGCGCTTGGGGGTGGGCAGCAGCCCGCCCACGATGCTGTAGCGGCTTTGGGGGTCAAAGGCGCACATCACGTTTTCTTCCACGGTCAGCCCCTTAAACAGGCGGATATTCTGGAAGGTGCGTCCCATACCAAGGCGGGTGATTTTGTACTGCTCCAGCTTGGTGATGTCCTTGCCGTCCAGCACAACGGTGCCTTGGTCGGCGGTGTACACACCCGAAATGGTGTTGAAGATGGTGGTCTTGCCCGCGCCGTTTGGTCCGATAATGCCGTGGATTTCCCCGGCGTTCGCTTCAATGGAGAAGTTCTGTATCGCCTTGACGCCGCCAAAGCTCTTATAAATGTTCTTGACTTCCAGCAGTGCCATGGTTTACCCCTCCTTTTTGGCAGTGTTCTTTTTGCCCAATTTGGCAAAAAGTTGTTGAATATTGCGGGGCGTAAGCTCCCACTCGCCCAGCAGACCGGACGGCTTAAAGTTCAAAATCAGCAGCACCAGCACGGCGTAGATGACGTAGCGGTAGTTCTGCAGCCCGCGCAGTACCTGCGGCAGGGCGCTCAGGATAAAGGCGCCCAGCGTGGAACCGGTCAGGCTGTTGACGCCGCCGAAGAATACCATAATGACCCAGTCGGCGCTCTTTTTCCAGCCGAAGCCGGTGGGATCCACATAGGACATATAGAAGGCGTACAAAACGCCGGAGTAGCTCGTCAGCGCAACGCTGAGCAGGAAGGCAATCATCTTGACGCGGGTCACGTTGATGCCCATCGCCTTGGCAGCCAGCTCGTCGCCCTTCAGCGCGATGCACTGGCGGCCGTATTTGCTGGTCTTGAAAAACGCTGCCAGCGCAATGGCAAGCACGGCGGAAACAAACGCCAGCGGCAGCCCGACCAGACGGGGGATGCCGGTCAGACCGGACGCGCCGCCGGTCAGGGTGGTCATACGGTTCAGCAGGGCGGCAATCGCCTCGCCGAAGCCCAGCGTGACCAGTGAGATATAGTCACGGCGCAGCCGGACAACGGGGTAGCCGATCACATAGCCGATCAGCGTTGCCCCCGCGACCGCCAGCAGCGCCGCCAAGACAAAAGGAACGTGGGCGCGGATGACCAAAAGCCCCGATACATAGGAGCCGATGGCCATAAACGCCGCCTGCCCCAAGCTGAACATACCGGTAAGCCCGGTCAGCACATAGATGCCGGACACGGCAATCAACGTGATGAAAACCTGCGTAAGTACGTTGGATACAAGTGCGTTCATTGTGTGATATCCTCCTTACGCTTTTTCCTGAACGTTGCTGCCGGCAATGCCCTGCGGACGGATCAGCAGGAAAACCAGCATAACAGCAAATACGGCAATGGTCGAATAGCCGGAACCCAAGGCGGCCAGCAGAATGGTTTCCAGAATGCCCAGCAGCAGCGCGCCGATGACGGCGCCGGTCAGGCTGCCCAAGCCACCGATGACCGAGGCGATAAAGCCCTTGACGACAAGGCTGCCCAAGGTGGGGTACAGGGTGTACTTGATGCCCAAAAACACGCCTGCGATGCCGGCCAGAATGCCGGAAATGACAAAGGCGAGCTGGATGATGCGGGTGGAGTCGATGCCCATCAGCTGGGCGGTGTCGCGGTCAAAGGAAACCGCGCGCAGCGCACGACCCAGACGGGTTTTCTGGATGACATACGCCAGAACGATCAACGCTACAGCACTGATGCCGAACATCATCAGATCGCCGGTGGAAACGACCAGCGCTGCCACATTGACGGTGGGGGTTTTAAAAAAGGAAGGAAAGTTGAAGAAGTTGGAGCCTGCCTTGATGGTGACAAGACCCTCGTACAAGGTGCCCAGCGTGATGGAGGACACAAAGAAATAGGTGGGCGCCGAGTGGTTTTTCAAAATGCGGCGGAAGCCGACAAACTCGCCGAACAGCGAGATCAGCGCGCCTGCCAGACCCGCAATCAGCAGGGTGGGAACCAGCCCCATCTCCTTGCTGGAGACCAGAAAGTAGGCGATAAATGCTGCCGCTGTCATAGTGGCACCATGGGAGAAGTTGGAAAACTTTAAAACATTGAAAATCAGTGCAAAGCCGGTGGCGATCAATGCATAGATCGAGCCGGTTGCAATGCCGTTTATGATGACTTGCAGCGACATACTTGATTTGCCTCCTAGAAAAAAGCAGGCAGCCCCGCCAAAGCGGTACGAATCCGCGGGGCTGCCTGTTCAGATGTTACGGATAAAGGACGCGCAGACGTTGTTTAGCCGGCAAACTGCTCCAGCATAACGGGGGTCTGGTTGTCGTAGGTGTACATATACATACTCATACCAGTGGGCATATGGGTGGTGGGATCGATGGTGATCTTGCCGGTAACGCCCTCGTAGCTCAGGTTCTCCAGCGCATCGTGCAGGGCGGTGTAGTCGGTGCCGACCTTAGCAATGCAGTCCGCAGCAGCCATCACGATGTCGTAGCCCAGGAAGTACTTGTTGGGGGCGCTGACGTCGTTCTGAATCTCGGCGATCTTGGCGGCGATGGTTTCGTCCTCGGTATTGATGTTGTTGATGTAGTAAATGTTGGAGCAGTCGCCGCCGTAGGTGGTGTTGAAGCCGGGCGCGCCGTCCAGACCGGTGATGATCTTGCCCTTGTAGCCCAGCTCGGTAGCGGCGGTTTCAATGGCGACCAGCTGCTGGGTGTAGTTGGGGCAGTAGATGGCGTCCACATTGGCGTTGACTAAGGGCAGCAGCAGGGTCTTGTAGTCGGTGTCGGCAGCGCCGTAGGCAACGATCATGCTGTTGTCCACGGTGATGTTCTCCTCAGCAAGGCGATCCACAAAGGGAGCCAGCAGGGAAACGGAGTAGGCGTTCTCCTGATTGTACAGGATGCCGAAGGTCTTGTAGCCGTTCTTTACGGCAAAGGCTGCCATAATGTCGCCCTGCGTGGTGGCGCTGGGCTGCAAAGCAAACATATTCTTGTAGGGAACGCCCTCGCTCTTGGTCTGGCAGGCGGGGTCCATGGCAAGACCGACAACGGGTACGTCATAGCCCTCGGAGGTTTCCTTGATGGCGTTGGCGATGTTGGCAACCGGGGGTCCGACGATCAGGGAAACCTGATCCACGGTCACAGCGGTGATGTAGGAGTTGACAGCCTCAGTGACGTCGCCCTTGGTGTCGTAGGTGTTCATCACGATCTTTTTGCCGTTGATGCCGCCGTTGGCGTTGATCTCATCGACGGCAGCCTGTGCACCCTTCTGGACGGACAGACCCAGACCGGAGGTGTTGCCGGTGATGTCCTGCAGGCAACCGATCAGAATCTCGCCGCTGTCGGCAGCTGCTGCAGAGGAAGCAGCGGGGGCAGAGGTGCTGGTGGAGGCGGTGCTGGAAGCTGCGCCGCCGCAAGCGGCCAGGCTCAAAGCCATACCGGCGGCCATAACAAAGGATACAATGCGTTTCATAGTGTTTTCTCCTTGATTTTGTGTTGGGTCAGCGCGCGGGGCTGCGGGGGAAGGAATGTGTGCGGGCTTTGCCTCCTTTTTTCCGGTGTGAAGGCGGGCAAATTGGGAAGTCTTGCCCTGTCTGCACCGGTTTTTCTGCTTTGTTGTCCGGTTTTGATTCTTGATTGCAAACGTTTGCAATCAAAGGCAAATATAAATTCCGATGGAGTTTTCCGCGCTTTTGCGGTTCCACCAGAAATCTTATGCCCAAAATATACTCCTGTTGCTCAGATTTGTCAATATGTGCTGCACATTTTCGTGCTTTTGTTCAAATTTGGCTATGCAAACATTTGCAAAACGACGAAAATCCGGCACATCGCACCCCGGCCATTGCAGAAAAATGAAAGGGCAGACCGATAATTTTATCTGCAATGAGAGCAGATGTCACGGAACTTGTCAAAAGAATCGCTGTAGTAATTTTATATCGCAGGGTGTATAATGAAAACGTTATCACATAAATCATTTTCAAAAGGCTGAGACAACACCATGAAGCAAAAACATATTCCGGCACGCTGTTTTTTCTATCTGTTCGGTATGCTGGTTCTGGCTATGGGGCTGATTGTGAACATCAAGGCCGGGCTTGGCTCCTCAGCAATTATGTCCGTAGCCTACACGATCAGCGAGGGCGCAGGAGTGAATTTTGGTGACATGACGTTTGTGATCTACTGTCTTTTTATCGCCGCGCAGATGATTATAAACGGCAAAGACCGCAGCTGGCTGGATCTGCTGCAGCTGCCGCTGAGTCTGGTGTTTACGCGGTTTATGAATTTGTTCAAAGCGGTAATCCCCTACGAACACGGCTATCTGCCCACAGATCTGCTTGTGTTGCTGGCGGGCATTGTGCTGACCGGCATTGGTGCCGCCATGACAGTGGATATGCAGCTCATCCCCAATTCCGGCGACGGTATCGTGAACAGCATCGCCCGCCGTTGCGGTCGTGAGCTTGGCTTTACCAAAAATATTTTTGACTGCGGTTGTGTTGCTGTTTCCCTGCTTGTCGGTGCGTTCTTCGGCGATCCGCTGCTCGGCATCGGCTTAGGTACAGTCATTTCAATGCTTGGCGTCGGTCGCGTTGTAGCTTCCTTTAACCATCTTTGCAAACCCGCCATAACCCATGCCGCTGGGTTGGAGAAAGTTGTACGTAAATAAATTTTGCATTGGTAATATAGCGAACTCAAATTCTAAGGCAACACCGCACAATACAATTTCCAGAAACAGAAAAGCGTCTGACTCACAAAAAAGGCCGGACGCTCTCCCAAAACTGCTTGCAGGGCAAAATTTAATCAGGCCGCCAGACAAGGTCTGTCAGCTAAAGTCAAGTTTGCCAAAGAAAATATAATATTCATTTTTGTAATTTGCTTTTGTAGCCCTCTGTATCGTGTCTTTCGGAAACGAAGCTGCAGCTTGACTACAGCAAAAACATGCTCGACTTTGGCACGTACAGAGGACTTTTCATGCTCACGACGCTTGATTTGTGCCTGAGAGCGCGCAGACTTATTCTTACTTTGGCTGGGACGGCGATTGATTTTGTAGCGGACAGACTTACCGCCTTTGTTCTTTTTCAGTGCTTCAGGACGTTTTTCGGCTCCGAGATAGCCACTGTCCCCATAAACCTCTTCCTCTTCTCCGGTAAGAAGCTCAGAGGTTACAGTGACATCGTGCTCGTTGGCTGCTGTTACCTTTACTGTATGAACCAGCCTGCTTTCCTTATCCACGTCGACATGGGCTTTGTAGCCAAAATGCCAGGTATTGCCCTTCTTTGCTGAATGCGCCTGAGGGTCACGCTCTTTTTTCTCATTCTTGGTAGAGGAAGGCGCCTCAATAAATGTGGAGTCGACTATCGTGCCGCGCTTCAGAATCAAACCGCGCTGCATCAACAGTTCCACAACCTGTGTAAATAGTTCCTGCTGGATTCCGTTGCGCAGCAGAATGTTCCGAAAGTGCCCCAGCGTATCTCCGTCCGGTACCTGATTGCTTGATTCTACTCCGCAAAAATCCGAAAAGGCACGGCTGTCAATTACCTCCGCTACGGTTGCCATATCCGAGAGATTATACAGATTCTGTACGAGATAGATTCTAAGCATCCGTTCCAAATCGTAGGGCTTATTACCGCGCGCTCCTTCAAAAAAATCGCCAACTCCATCAAAATTGTAAAAGAGCAAAATTATATCAATTGGAACGCCTCCGCTGTAGCCATGTTACCAGTCATACCAGATCAATGTCCGGATAAAATCCTTCGGCGTTTCTAGTTTTGTAAAGAAATTTTCCTCGCGGACATTCAGAAGTCTGGCTATTTCTGGGGTTTTGCTCTCTTTATTTTTCCCCATCATTACACTTTTGGGGAATTTATTTGCTTTTTATTCCAAATTCTGTTCCCTACACTTAAAAGGTTCTCCAGCATTGCTGCCGCATAAATGTATGGATTTCTCCGTTATCCCGGTTTTCGTAATACGCTACCAGCAATTTCTTGAATTCAGGAACATCCTTCTCTGGGATAACAATCAGCCCTTTTCCTTTTGAAATCATGTAGTGGTTCGCGAAAATCACTGCCGTTCGTTTGTTGCCATCATTAAAGATTTGAGTTTTCATGCAATACAAGCACAAGCGAATGGCAATGTCTACATCATCTGCATCTTCACTGACGATTTTGTCAATCGCTTCTTTTACCACGGTCTCAATCGGAAGTGGCGGCACATACGAAGTTCCGCCAATCGTAACCGGCACACCACGAATTCGTCCTCCATCTGTATAAAAGCCCTCGTTTACCAATTTCGCAATGTGGCACAGAATATGATAATCTGTTGTATAGTTCAATACGTCTTTATCGAGAATGAACTCCCATGCGTGTTTCAGATTCAAAATTTTCTGTACATCGCTGGCAGTCATACCGGTCACAATGCCGTTATCGATAATATCCGCTGTCTGTGGGAAAGTCGTCGCCACGCCTTCCAGCACAGCCTGATCATAAATATTGGCCTTCATGTTGGCTCTGGCAAAATCCAGATTCAACATTACGCGCGGTGGCAAGTCGGCTTCCGCATATCCCAACGCAGCCAAATCTTTTTCGATATGTCGAATTTGTTTCCGTAATTCGCGCGCTTCGCGGTTGTTGCGCAGAAGCAACTGGTATAAATCCTCGGAATATACATCTACATAGGTCGATGTTAACCGACTTCCAACACGCTTACGGATATAGAGATATTTTTGCCCATCTCTGTCTTTCACTTCCGGCGTACCATCATAGGGAAGTAAATTCAGTCTGGCTTGGAAATCCGCTTTTTGGTGCAAAAGCTCTTGAATTTTTGAGTATGTGTTTTCCATAGCTACTCCTTGGGGAATTTTTACAAGATTATTATAGCAATTTATTCCCCCTTTATCAAGCGAAAGGGATCATTTGGCAGAGAAATCTATTTTCTCGCTCAGCGTTTAAGCGCTTGACTTGAGTTCTCGTACTGCAATTATATGGGGAACATTTTGCTGCTACAGTTATTGATTTGTTCTCTACGCCAAATGTTTTATGGATACTTGCTGTTGTAGCGGCCCCGGCGGCACTTGCGCTGGTTAGCAGCTGACTTGCTGTTGTGGCGGGTGATCTCAGCTTGCACCTCTCGGAACATCTGTTTGCTGACGATGCCCTCGTGGTAATTTTCAATGTAATATTGTGGGAGTTGCCCGGTGTTTTTCTTATGTACACCCGTCAGCACATCCTCGGTAAAGGTCTTTTGCAGCAGCACATCACCGCAGTATTTTTCGTTTTGCAGGATGCGCTGGATGTTCTGTGCTGACCATGCGATGTTGCCGCGGGCTGTGAGTGCACCCGCCGTTTCCAGCTTTGCCTTGATGCTTTGCAGACTGTCACCTTGCAGGTAGCTGTTGAAAATCAGCCGAATGACTTCAGCCTGCTCCGGGATGATCTCCGGCTTGCCGTCTGCTCCTTTCCGGTAGCCGATGATCCTACCGTAAGGAAATGCAAATTTGCCATGCTTGTATCCCATGCGCTTGCCGCGGGCAACATTTTGGGAGATAGATTCGCTCTCTGCCTGTGCAAAGGCGCTCAGTACGGTGAGGATCATCTCAGAGTTCATGGTGGCGGTGTTGATGTTCTCCTTTTCAAATACCACCGCAATTCCCATCTGCTTCAGCATTCGGACGTATTGGATACTGTCCAGTGTATTGCGGGCAAACCGGGAAATAGATTTCGTCAGGATAAGGTCGATTCTGTGCCTCTTGCAGTCTTGAATCATCTGGTTAAAACCGTCACGCTTCTTGGTATGTACGCCGGAGATACCGTCATCCGCGTAGATGCCCGCGACTTCCCACTCCGGGGTGGAATTGATTTTTTCGGTGTAGTACAGTTTCTGGATTTCAAAACTGCCCTGCTGCTCTTCTTCCTCGGTGCTGACGCGGCAGTAGGCCACCACCCGCAGCTTGCGCACCGTGTTTTTCCGTCCGGCGTTTTCCCTCATAGATGCGGGAATCTCAATGATCCTCATGTTGCTCATGGCTTTTCTCTTTACACAATTTGTCCGTTCTGCAGTTTGAATTCAACATGGGTGTCACGGTACAGGATGACCTTGCTGACGACCTTCTTATAAAAGGTATGTGGGAAGCCATCTGTCGGTTTATACTCGGCACAAGCTTTTCGTATTTGCATAGTTGCCGGATTGGCATCTCCTGCAGAGCAGAATTCATATTCCAGTTCCGCCCGGTTCAGGATTTTAGTGATTAGCGCATCAGCATCTGGTTCTGCATCCAGCAGAACCTGTCCAATCTCCCTATCCAGCAGAACAATTTCCATTGACTGCACATTTGCCTTTGGTGTCCTACATTCTCGGCCTATCTTGAAAAGAAGCGTTCTGAGGGAAAGCATTACAATGTTGCCATCTCTCATGCTGCTAAAAAGCTGGTAAGGCTTATTTTTGCTATGCAGCGTTC
>ENA-OQKP01000416-OQKP01000416.1-human-gut-metagenome-genome-assembly--contig:-NODE-416-length-36109-cov-9.355372_pt1 | contig 36109 bp, 30 predicted proteins | sample MGYA00242780_ERZ504802 | MGnify/ENA primary metagenome ERZ504802 (study PRJEB26092, sample SAMD00036406) | human gut metagenome | host: Homo sapiens | study: EMG produced TPA metagenomics assembly of... | reverse complement strand
CGGTATTTTATAACCAGAATCAAATGATAATACAACAAAAATACTGAATGCGCATTACTATCTAATTTTCTCATAGCTATCAGCCTTCCTTTTATTATCGACTGATCATATTATACCATGCAAACATCTGTTTGTCTATGTTTTGCAGAACGTTTGTTCTTATTTGTTCAGCAGCACAGAAATGTGCAATATTCCAACATGCCAGTTATTGCATAATTTACAAAAACAAAAACGGGCAATTCATCTCACCACCTGTAGAGGATGGGAGAATTCTTGCAGTATGTTGTTAAAAGTTATATCCAATTATAAAAGGAGCTGCGTACCTGCGCAGCTCCTGACTGGATCGATCGTCATCTGTATCCAAACCCGCACGTAATTACATACAGACAGATCCTTATCTGCTATATGTATTATGTAGTCAACTATTTACGGCAGTTGGTAGAAACTCCGGACCAATTTCCGGTATATACATATGAAATCTGCTTTATGAAGTTATTTTCATTATAAAAAAATTGAGATCACGTGTCTATAGACAATATGGCTTGAAAATATTTTTATTTTTATATAGTTTATACATTTTTTTTGGTCTAGCATTACATTTTTTGTATATTCGTTCATCTATCACAAATATAGCTCTATAGTCAGAGAATACCTGTGAACATCTTTCTCTGTCTGATCATAGCCAAAAGACTTCCACCCTATCACCTGCTTTTACAGGTCCGCTTCCAGCCGGAATATCAATAAGACAGTTGCAGCCTACCATACTGCGCATCTGCCCATTTGCCTGCTGATCCGGCAGCCATACCTCTTTTCCATCTGCCTTTCCTCTGAGGAAGCGGCGCTTTCTGCTGTCTTTTGAGAAACCAGTCACAGCAGCAAGGGTTTCTTTTCTCAGTTTCAGATCCGGATCTCCCATTTTCACTGCCAGAATCTCACGTACGAACATTTCAAAGGGAATCGCTGCAGAAAACGGATTTCCGGAAAGGCCTAAAAATAAAACTCCGTTCTTTTCAGCTGCCAGCGTTGGCATACCTGGTTTTACGGCGATCCCGTGAAACAATATTTTAGCACCGATTGAAAGAAGAGCTTCTTCCGTCAGATCCTTCTGTCCCACAGAGACGCCACCGGTGGTAACTACTAGTTCTGACTGGCTGGCTGCCTCATTTAAAGCCTCTCTTATAATTCCCAGTTCATCACCTACAGTCCGAGTCATTACTACATTTGCCCCCAACTGCTTTAAACGCGCCTTCATATAAATTGTATTCGTATTATATATTTTTCCTGGAGTCAATGGAGTTCCCGGCTCTACCACTTCGCTGCCGGAAGAAACAATTGCTGCTTTTACCCTCGCGTAAACAGGCAATTCCATGATGCCGTTCCCACTGGCCACCGCTAATGCTGCTGCATCGATCTTCGTACCTGCGCGCAAAAGAATGTGGCCTTTTTTATACTCTTCCCCTTTAAAGCAAATGCTGCATCCAGCTTCTGTTTCTTTATAGATCTGAACAATTTCTTCCCCTTCGTCCGTATCTTCCTGGCGAAGAACACAGTCTGCACCTGCCGGGATCATTGCCCCAGTCATAATGCGGATCGCTTCTCCTGGATTTACTTCTTTTTTCGGGAAATCTCCGGCATATATTTTCCCTGTTACTTTCAAGCGTACTGGCTGTTCTTTCGATGCGCCTTCACTGTCTTTTGACCGAAACGCATATCCATCCTGAGCAGACCGGCTAAAAGGAGGCATATCCAGCTGCGCCATCACATCCTCTGCAAGTACTAATCCCAGACATTCCTCCAAAGATTTTCTTTCTGTTTTTCCTGGTGTTATGTAATCCTTAAGAATATCTAATGCCTGTTCCAGACTGATGCGCATGATCGTCCCTCCTGTAGTTCGCTTCCATTATTTGTGTGTCATTTCAAAAATATTATATCCAAAATAAATTACCTGTCAATTCAGCATTCCCTCTGCATTCCCTCTGAATACCAGAAAATGCAAGATATCAAAATATTTATTATTTGTAAAATGTACACCTTGTCAAGGACAAATTAAGAAGAAATTTTCTCTTCACTCTCTACCTGTTTCAATAGCAGTTTTCACTTAAAATGTCCAGTATATGTGCGAAAAAGGGAGGGGTGTTTTCCCGCTCCCTTTATTTATTACTGCTATAAATCCAATTAACTGCCACTGCAGATAACTGATACATTTATTTACTTATTAGCAGATCTCTGCTCCGGCCGGCATCTTCTTCTCCGGTACCATTAAGGACAGATTGCCCTCTGCATCTTCTGCACACAGGATCATTCCTTCAGATACCAGTCCGGCTAATTTAGCAGGTTTTAAGTTGGTTACTACCATAACCTTCTTTCCTACCATTTCCTCTGGTGAATAATGAGCCTTAATGCCACTGATGATCTGACGGGTCTTGGTTCCGATCTTTACCTGGGAGCAAAGCAGTTTTTTAGACTTCGGAACTGCTTCGCACTTAACAATCTCACCGATCTGGAACTGCAGTTTCGCAAAATCATCGTAAGTGATCTCAGCCTTTGGCTCTAAATCAATGCCGTCTTCTTCTGCTGCCTCTTCTGCTGGTTTTGCAGTTTCTGCTGCAGCTGCTGCATGCATTTCCTCTACCTTTGCCATAACCTCTTTGATATCCATACGTGCAAAAAGGATCTCTGGCTTATCTGTTACCTTGTTGCCTGAAGGATACAGACCAAAAGTATCCATTTCTGTCAGTTCTCTCTTCCTGGTATTCAACTGAGCCAGAATCTTCTCAGAAGTTTCCGGCATAAATGGCTCTAACAGAGAAGCACCGATGGTAATGGCTTCTGTCAGATTATAAAGAACGGTTGCAAGGCGGTCTTTTTTAGCCTCATCCTTTGCAAGAGTCCATGGAGTAGTTTCATCAATGTATTTGTTGCATCTTCTGAAGATACCAAAAATCTCTGTAATGGCATCAGCCACACGCAGCTGAGCCATCTTTGCATCTACCTTCTTCACTTCATCTAATACAACAGCCTTTAAGTCTTCGTCAACATCCTCTGCAGCGCCCTTGTTTTCTACAACACCGCCAAAGTACTTGTTGCTCATAGAAATAGTACGGTTTACAAGGTTTCCAAGGATATTGGCCAGATCAGAGTTCATACGCTCTACCATCAGCTCCCAGGAAATAACACCGTCATTTTCAAATGGCATTTCATGAAGTACAAAATAACGTACTGCATCCACACCAAAGAAATCTACCAAAGTATCTGCATAGAGAACATTTCCCTTGGACTTACTCATCTTGCCGTCGCCCTGAAGCAGCCATGGATGACCAAATACCTGCTTTGGAAGCGGTACACCTAAAGCCATCAGGAAGATTGGCCAGTAAATGGTATGGAAACGGATGATATCCTTACCGATCAGATGCAGATCTGCAGGCCAGTACTTCTTAAACTGATCTGTACTGTTTCCATCACAGTCATATCCGATACCGGTAATATAGTTGGTCAGTGCATCCAGCCATACATAGGTAACATGCTTTGGATCAAAAGTTACAGGAATACCCCAATCAAAAGTAGTTCTGGATACACAAAGATCCTGAAGTCCTGGAAGAAGGAAGTTGTTCATCATCTCATTCTTTCTGGAAACAGGCTGGATAAACTCAGGATGAGCGTTAATGTACTCGATCAGCTGAGGTGCATATTTGCTCATACGGAAGAAATATGCCTCTTCCTTTGCAGGCTTAACCTCTCTGCCGCAGTCAGGGCATTTTCCATCTACTAACTGGGATGGAGTCCAGAAAGACTCACATGGTGTACAGTAAAGTCCCTCGTAAGCACCCTTGTAAATATCACCCTGATCATACAGTTTCTTAAAGATTTTCTGTACCTGAGCCTCATGATCTTTATCTGTAGTACGGATAAACTTATCATAAGAAGTATTCATCAGATCCCAGATACGTTTGATTTCTCCTGCTGCCTTGTCTACAAACTCCTTAGGAGTGATACCTGCAGCTTCTGCCTTCTCTTCAATCTTCTGTCCATGCTCATCTGTTCCTGTCTGGAAGAACACATCGTATCCCTGAGCTCTCTTATATCTTGCAATACTGTCTGCCAGCACGATCTCATAGGTGTTGCCGATATGTGGTTTACCGGACGCATATGCGATGGCAGTTGTAATATAATACGGTTTTTTCTTACAATCCTGACACATATTTAAATCCCTCTTTCCAAGCCCCCCTTTTGGGGCATTCTAATGATGTAAGTATAAGCGTTTAGGGGCCTTTCGTCAAGACGCCCCACCCCACATAAGTTGTAATTTTCCAGCGTATAATATATAATGAGCGCAGAGAAAAACAAGCGGCTGCGCAGCAGACATTTGTTTTTCGCAAGCCATTAACGAAGATTCCGCCTGCGCCAGCAGGCAGTAGAGCGCGGCAGCGCGGGGAATCTGAGTCTGCAGTGGCTCGCGACGCCGTAGGCGGCATTTGTTTTTCTTGGACCATTAACGAAGGTCCCGCCTGCGCTAGCAGGCAGTAGAGCGCGGTAGCGCGGGGGACCTGAGTAGCTCGCGAAACCTCAGCGGCTGCGCAGCAGACATCTGTTTTTCGCAAGCCAGCATCATTACAACGAAATTTCCAGGAGATTATTTTATGAAACAAAGAACCCAAAAATATCTGCATGCCATCCTTGCACTGGTTTTATCCCTGTGCCTTATTACCGGCTGCTCTCTTTTTCCAAACTCTGCATCACAAACAGCCAAAAATACCATTCAGGAAACCACTGCAGAAGCATTAACAGAAAATCCTTCTGATGCCTCTTTCAGTCAGCCAGATGAAGCAGCACTGGCTGCAGCCCAGGAAGCCTTTGATCAGTATACAGAAAATCTGTTCAAGCAGGAGGCAGCCCAGTCATTTCTTACTCTTCACTATACTCTTGCAGATCCGGAAAGCTACGGCATCACCGATTATGACCGCACTTTAGGAACTGCCTCTGCAGAAGATATAAGAAAGGACATGGAGGAAGTTAAGCAGATCCGTTCCGACCTTGATAACATGGACAGCCGCCTTCTGAGCAAAGATCAGCTGCTTACTTATACCATTCTTTCTTCTTACATCAACACTCTTTTATCCTCCGACGGATTAGAGCTGTACGATCAGCCCCTTTCCACCACACTTGGTATCCAGTCACAGCTTCCCATTCTTTTGTCAGAATATACATTTTACCGTAAACAGGACATTGACGATTACCTGTCCCTTTTGTCCTCCATTGACACCTATTATGACTCTCTTATCGCCTTTGAAAACGAACGCGCTGACGCAGATCTTGGTATGTGTGATATAGTCATTGACAATATCATCCGCTCCTGCAATGCTTATCTTATTGATGCAGATCACAGCTTTATGGCAGAAACATTTGCTTCCCGCTTAAATGAAGTAGAAGGTCTTTCTGACCAGGAAAAATCTGATTATAAAGCGAAAAATAAAAAAGCCATTGATGACCATTTCGTTCCTGCCTATCAGCGGCTGATCAGCGGGCTGGAAAGTTTAAAAGGGAAAGGATCCAACAGCAAGGGGCTTTACTATTTCCCGGAAGGCCGGAAATATTATGAATATCTGGTTCATGCGAATACAGGAACTTCTTACAGTGACGTTTCTGCCTTAAAACAGGCTATTAATAAGCAGATGACAAAAGAGCTGGAGGCTGTTAATTCCATTCTGTCTGCTGATCCATCTTTAGGCGATAAGCTGGAAAGTTCTTCCTTTACCCTTACAGATCCAAAAGAAATCCTGGAAGATCTGAAAAATCAGTGCCAGGCAGATTTCCCGCCTGTAAATGACTGTAATTATACCATCAAAAATGTGCCCAAAACATTAGAAGGTTTTTTAAGTCCTGCTTTTTACCTTACAGTTCCCATTGACCGGCCGGAAGACAACTCTATTTACATTAATAACCAGAGTACGGATGCCGACTCTCTCTACACCACTATGGCCCATGAAGGTTATCCGGGACATATGTACCAGACCCTTTACTTTAACCAGCATAACACCTGTAATCTGCGAAATATCCTTAATTTCCAGGGCTACACAGAAGGCTGGGGAACCTATGCCGAATATTATGCCTACAGCTTAAATAACGGACTGGAAGAAAATATGGGACAGCTTTTGCAGCACAATTCCGCATTTACGCTTGCTCTCTACGCACTCCTTGACATTAATATACACTATGAAGGCTGGAACATGGATCAGGTCAGTGACTATCTGAATATGTATTTTCAGATCGATGATCCGTCTATCGTCTCCTCTATTTATTATGAGGTAGTAGAAAATCCCGCTAATTACCTTTCCTACTATACCGGCTATCTGGAATTTTCAAACATGAAAGAAGATGCGCGACAGAAATTGGGAAGCAATTTCTCACTGCTGGAATTTAACCGATTTATCTTAGATATAGGACCAGCGCCTTTCACTGTAATACGAAATTATTTTACACAGTGGCTGATCAATTATAAATCCTGATCACATTATATTACTTACGGATTCCTTCAGTAATGACTTGAAAAAAATAACTGCCGTATTACGAATAAAAACCCGTAATACGGCAGTTGTCATTTCAGCTTTCCATCTGTCTTCCTAAAAATCCACAGGCAGTGGCAGCCAGTTTCATTTCCATCTCGCCAAAACGCGCTCTTGGTTCCCGGCTCATAATGGCTACTGCGCCGATGGCATCGCCTTCACAGATAATAGGGGCTACTACCTGGGCTGTGATTCCTTCTAATTCTTCATCTACCAGCTGGACAAAGCCTTTGTCCTCTTTTCCTGCCTGAACCGTTTTACGTTCCATGATCACACGCTCCAGACTCTGGCTGATCGCCTTTTGCAGCAATTCCTTTCTGGCTCCACCGGATACCGCGATCACCTGATCACGATCCGTGATGCATATGATCAGACCCGTTGCCTGTGACATAGCCTCTGCATATTGCCCGGCAAAAGCAGTCAGCTCCACCATAGGGGAATATTTCTTTAAAATGATCTCTCCCTCACGGTCTGTAAATATCTCCAGCGGAGTTCCTTCCCTCAAACGCAAAGTCCTTCGTATCTCCTTCGGAATTACCACACGCCCAAGATCATCGATCCTTCTTACAATTCCTGTCGCTTTCATCTTATCTTTTTCCTCCAATTCCGTATTTTAGCAGGAGTCCTTTTCTGCTATATATTTGCTATGGAGTTAGTATGTGGAAAGCTGTTGGAATTTATTCTTATCTGTTATTCTCCCCTTTATTTATCTGGCAAAATCCATTTTTCAGATTTAGGAAGCTTTTCATTTTAGGCAAAATTTCTTTATTACTTTACTTCCACTAATTCAATCTTAAAGTTCAGCTCTTTTCCTGCCATTTCATGATTTGCATCAAAAGTAATGGTTTTCTCAGTCTTAGCTGTTACTTTTACAGGAAATGGCTGACCCATCTGGTTGGTCAGGTATACCTGCTGGCCTACAGTCAGTTCTTCGGAACCTGGCAGCTGTTCAATCTCCAGTTCAAAGATTGCATCCGGATTTGGCTGTCCATATGCTTCTTCCGGCATCAGATGAATATCCTTTATCTCTCCCACTTCCATATCTGCTACTGCTGCATCAAAGCCTTTGATCATCTGGCCTGCACCGCATACAAATTCTAATGGTTCTCCTCTGTCATAAGAAGAATCAAACTGAGTTCCGTCATTAAAAGTACCTTTATAATGGGTACGGCATGTTTTTCCTACATTGCGTCCTGTGATTTCCATGTTTTATCCTCCGTTATTCTTGGATGTTCTCTCGAAAAGATTCCGGGAGAACATTTGGGCGTCGCTTGTTTTTCCTGCGCTCTTAGAGCTTACCACATTTCTTCCTCTCTGTCAGTCTTTTTCTTAGAGCCCTTTCTCTTGAATTTCCTGCCAAAAAAGGTATACTGATATCATAGGGAGAAGTAAAAGAAAGGGGATACATTTATGGTTATCTACAAAGCAAAAAACTATCAGGATCTAAGCCGCAAAGCAGCAAATATCATTTCTGCCCAGGTTATCATGAAACCGGACTGTGTATTGGGATTAGCTACCGGTTCTTCACCTATTGGCACTTACAAACAGCTGATCGAATGGTATAACAAAGGAGATCTGGACTTTTCCAAAGTCACCACCATTAACCTGGATGAATACAAAGGACTGGGACCAGATAATGACCAGAGCTACCGCTATTTTATGAATACCAATCTGTTCGACCACGTAAATATTGACAAAGCCCGGACTTTCGTTCCAGACGGCTTAGAGCCTGATCCGCAAAAGGCCTGTGCTGCCTATAACGAGATCATCCGTTCCCATGGCGGTATTGATCTGCAGCTTTTAGGACTGGGAAGAAACGGACATATCGGTTTTAATGAACCCGGTGCCGCCTTTGAAAAAGAGACACACTGTGTTGATTTAACAGAAAGCACCATAGAAGCCAATAAACGTTTCTTTGCCTGCGAAGAAGACGTTCCAAAACAGGCATACACTATGGGAATCAAAAATATTATGCAGGCCAAAAAAATCCTGCTCATCGCAGGAGGAGAAGAAAAGGCAGAAGCACTGCGCAATTCCCTCTATGGTCCCATCACACCATCTGTTCCTGCTTCTATCCTGCAGCTGCACAATGATGTGACTGTGATCGCAGATGAAGCCGCACTCAGCCTGATCCCATAAACTATATAAAAATATTTTAAAAGGGATATTGCCACATTGTATCTGGGCAATATCCCTTTTATTGAAACGCAGTCTTATGATCTTTTACGCACACGTTTTTGCCATCAATTTTTATCCTCTGCATCCAGCTTTTGTTTCATATATGCGGCGATGGTTGTCACCATTTTCTCTATATCAATAGGTTTTGACAGATGCGCATTCATCCCCGCATCCCGGCACTTCTTTACATCTTCAAAAAATGCATTGGCTGTAAGAGCGATAATAGGAATCGTCTGCGCATCCTTTCGTTCCAGAGACCGAATGGCTCGGGCTGCTTCCAGACCATCCATAACCGGCATCATCACATCCATTAAGATCACATCAAAGGTGCCCGGCTGGTTTTCCTGAAACAGCGTTAAAGCCTCTGCTCCAGCATATCCAATCCCATAGCTTCTTCATTTCCACTTAAAGGATAGATCTGGGAAACAATACCATCCTTTGCCAGTTCATGTGCCTCGATCACATCTCCTTCATCCTGCATCAATTTTGATAAAACATCAAACCTTACTTTCTCTATATCGTATCCTGATTCAATAATATTTTTTACCAGATCTGATTCTGCCAGATACTGGTTTAACTGTGCTTCTATCCTGCTACTACCATAAAAGAAAGAAGGCAGACAAAAAACGCCCGCAGCTTTATCTTCTCCCGATCCGTTTTTTGTTTCATATATAAACCTCATAAAATACATATTTTTCTTTTGTAACCACTATGTTTTCATTATACCAGACCGGACGATGTTTTCAATGTGATTTCTTGTGATTAATTTCCATCACAGTTTTAATCCTTACCCGTACTATAAACAATCAAAGAATATTCTCCCCATAATCTAGCGTTTATTCTGTTTTTATGTCGCTTTTTATTTTAAAACATAGCTTCACCAGTTGAATTTCCCTGAAAAATATGGTATTCTGAACCTTACATTGTACTCACACTTATGTGTTTATTTTTTTTGCGTTGATACTTTGTCGCTTTAAACTGACAAACGTATTGCTGCCATCCGCCTTTTTCGTCGGATAATATGTTTGTTTATTAATAGAATCCTGTAGAAATGAGAGAAAATCATGAACCAGTCAGAAACATTACTTGAAATAAAAGATCTGTGTGTGGAATTCAAGACCATGGCCGGGACCGTACACGCCGTAGATCACTTAAGTTATACACTCCACCGCGGTGAGAAATTAGGCATTGTAGGCGAAAGCGGAAGCGGAAAAAGCGTGTCTTCCCTGGCTATGATGCAGCTGATCCCCAATCCTCCGGGCAAAGTCACCGGCGGACAGATCTTATATAATGGAAAAGACCTGGTAAAACTTTCTGAACGGGAAATGCAGAAGATCCGCGGAAATGAGATCTCCATGATCTTCCAGGAACCTATGACTTCTTTAAACCCGATCATCCGCTGCGGAAAGCAGATCGCAGAGTCTTTACGACTTCACAGAGGGATGAAAAAGAAAGAAGCCACGGAAGAGGCCATTAAAATGATGCAGGCAGTGGGCATTGCAAATCCGGCAGTCCGCGCCTATGAATATCCCCACCAGATGTCCGGCGGCATGCGCCAGCGTGTAATGATCGCCATGGCTTTAGCCTGTCAGCCTCAGATCCTGATCGCAGATGAGCCTACAACGGCTCTGGATGTGACCATTCAGGCCCAGATCTTAGATCTGATCCGTGATCTGAACCAGTCCATGAACACCTCTGTTGTGTTCATCACACATGACCTGGGCGTTGTAAGCGAGCTTTGCGATACCGTTATCGTTATGTACAACGGCCATATCGTAGAAAAAGCACCGGTTGCTGACATTTTCCGTGAACCTCTCCATCCATATACACAGGGACTTTTAAGCGCTATTCCAAGGATCACTAAGGAGCGCAAACCGTTATCCACCATCGAAGGAATGGTTCCAAACCCGGTAGAACGCATCAAAGGCTGCCGCTTCTGGCCAAGATGTCCAAAAGCCTGCGACCGCTGCCGCAAAGAAGAACCGCCTGTATTTTCAGCAGGAGAAAACCGTCAGGTACGCTGCTGGCTCTATGCACAGGCAGATAACAGAAGGCAGGAGGCAGTAACCAATGGCTGATGAGAGAAAAAACAAAGATGTACTGGTTCACGCAGACCATGTAAAAGTATATTTTAAAGGAAAAGACAAAAAATCCGGCACCGTTCGTGCCGTAGACGATATTTCATTTGATATTTTCGCCGGAGAGACCTTTGGCGTAGTTGGAGAATCCGGCTGCGGAAAAAGTACTCTTGGGCGTACACTGATCCGTCTGATCCCGGCAACTGACGGTCATGTCTATCTGGATGGAGAAGATATTTCCGGATTAAGAGGCAAAGCCTTAAAACAAATGCGAAAAAAGGCCCAGATCATTTTTCAGGATCCCTCCGCATGCCTGAATCCAAGACGCACGGTGCGTCAGATCCTTATGGAACCTTTTGAGATCCACCATATGACCGGTTCCATGGACGTTGATGCAAGGATTGAGGAACTGCTCCATTTAGTCGGCCTCGACACCTACCATTTAAGCCGCTATCCTCATGAGCTTTCCGGTGGTCAGAAACAACGTATCGGAATAGCAAGAGCACTGGCATTAGAGCCAAAGCTTATTATCTGTGATGAAGCAGTTTCCGCCCTTGACGTATCCGTTCAGGCACAGGTTTTAAACCTGCTCCAGGAATTAAAAGAGCGTCTGGGACTGACCTACTTCTTCATCTCCCACAACTTAAACGTTGTTTATCAGGTCAGCGACCGTGTAGGTGTTATGTATCTGGGAAAAATGGTGGAGATCGCCGCTTATGACCAGCTGTATGAGAAGCGTTATCACCCTTATACAGAAGCACTTTTATCCGCGATCCCACAGGTTGACGCAGATGACCGGACAGAACGCATCCACTTAACCGGTGAGGTTCCAAGTCCTTCTGATCCGCCTTCCGGCTGCCCGTTCCACACCCGCTGTCCAAAGGCCTGCGATATCTGTTCCAGGGAAATCCCGCAGTTAAAGGAGATCGAAAAAGGCCATTTTGTGGCATGTCATTTATATCAGTGACGCAGCAATAACTTTGCTTTATCCCAGTCTTCAAAGACTGCAGCAATAACTTACTATTTTAAGAGGAGGATTTAATTATGAAAAACAAAAAACTCTTAGCCATCGCCCTCTCCATGGCAGTTGCAGCAGGCTGCACCGCATGCGGCGGCGGACAGGCATCCACAGACACTTCAGCAGCAGGTGACGCATCAAAAGCAGAAAGCACTGCAAGCGGTGACAACACTGTAATCGTTGCTATGGGTTCCGGTTTCTCTACTCTGGATCCAGGTTACGTTTACGAAAAATATCCACAGCTGATCGTAAATGCATGCTATGAGAACCTGTTTAAATTCTACGAGAACAATGGCACACCACAGCCTTGTCTGGCAGATACCTATGAGTTTTCTGAGGACGGCTTAACTCTGACTGTTACCTTAAAAGACGGTCTGACCTTTGCCAGCGGCAATAAGATCACTTCTGCAGACGTTGCATTCAGCATTAACCGTACTAAAAATTTAAAGGGAAATCCTTCTTTTATCTGTGATACTATTGACAGCATTGAGACCCCGGATGACGCTACTGTTATTTTCCACTTAAATCAGCCTGACAGTGCCATTCTTTCCAAACTGACCTATACTTCCCTGGCAATTCTTGACAGCGCTGTTGTAAAAGAAAATGGCGGTACTGACGCTGAAGATGCTTCCTCAACTGATACTGCACAGAGTTTCCTTGACAATGCAAGCGCAGGAAGCGGCATGTACATCCTTACCAGCTATACTCCTGATGAAGAAGTGGTTCTGGAAAAGAACCCCAATTACTGGGGCACCTCTACTAACGTAGACAAGTATATCTTAAAGATCCAGCCAGATGCCAACACCCAGATGATGACTCTGTCCACCGGAGATATTGACATTGCATTAAACCTGACTGATGATACCTTAAGTGAACTGGAATCAGCTGAAAATGTTGAGATCGTAAACGGAACAACAAAAATGATCGGTTTCGTTATGATGAATATGAACGAAGAATACGGCGGCCCTGTTTCCAACCCAGACGTACAGAAAGCCATCCGCAAAGCATTAGACTACTCTGGTATCCGCATGATCTGCGGTGAAGGCACAAAAACTCCTTATTCCATTATCCAGGATGGATTTATGGGAAGCAAGGGAACACGCCCGGATGATTACACCAATATCGATGAAGCAAAGCAGCTGTTAGCAGATGCTGGTTATCCAGATGGATTTGACGTAGATATGACTGTTTCTGACCTGGATATGGAAGGTATCCTTTTAACTGACCTGGCTCAGAAAGTAAAGGATGACTTATCCCAGATCGGTATCAATGTAAATATCACCACTCAGGCATGGGCAGCAGGCTATGGCGATGCTTACCGTAATGGAACCCTTGGCTTCACCGTTATGTACTGGGGCGTAGATTACAGCGATCCTAACGTACAGCTGGAATTCCTTCCAGGCGGCACTGTAGGACAGAGAGCCGGATGGACTGCTGAAATGGATCCTGAACTGGCTGCTATGTACAAAGAAGCAATGGAAGCAACTGACAATGACGCCCGCACTCAGGTTCTGGAAAACATCCAGGATGCCATGTATGAAGATGGCCCATTCATTGTAATTGCACAGGCTCCGGCTCACATTGCAAACAGCACCCGCTTAGATGGCGTAGATATCTTTGATTCTTACACCATTGATTTAACTGAAATTAATGTAAAATAAATCCGTATTTTAGAAAGGTACCAGATCCAAATGGGAGAGTTGAAATTTATTGGAAAACGTGTGGTTTATCTGGCAGTTATGCTGTTTGGCGTTGCCACCCTGGTATTCATCCTTACAAAGATGATACCCGGTGACCCGGTAGTAGCAAACTTAAGCCAGAGAGCCTTAAATGATCCTGAGATCGTAGCGGCCTACCGTGCAAAACACGGTCTGGACCGCCCGCTCATCGTGCAGTATATCTATTACATCCGTGACCTGCTGCACTTTGACTTAGGGACTTCTATCCGCACCAGCCGTCCGGTACTGGATGATCTGGCAAGATGTTATCCCGCCACTCTGGAGCTGGCCCTGTTTTCCATCGTGATCGCTTCTGTTTTCGGCATCCTGTTTGGTATCATTTCCGCCATCCGCCGCAACAGTATCTTAGATCAGATCGTCCGGGCCATTTCCGTAACCGGTGTCAGCATTCCGGCTTTCTGGTTTGCACTGCTGATGCTGTACTTCTTCTACTACAAATTAAAGATATTCCCGGGACCGGGGCGTTTAAGCAATTCTTTCTCTGCTCCGGCTTCCGTCACCGGGCTGTATGTGATCGACAGTCTGATCGAAGGGAATCCGGCAAAAGCCATGGATGCCATCCGGCACCTGATTCTTCCAAGCATCGTTTTAGCAGCCTTTACCATGGGGCTGATCACCAGAACCACCCGCTCTAACCTGTTAGATGCTCTTTCTACAGACTATGTCCGTACCGCAAAGGCAAAGGGCTTAAACAGTATCTGCCTGATCTTAAAACATGCCCTTGGAAATGCCCTGATCCCGGTTATGACTGTGATCGGTCTGGGACTTGGAAACCTTCTTGGCGGTATGGTATTAGTAGAAACCATTTTCAAATGGCCAGGTGTTGGTCAGTTTGCCTATGAATCCGTTATGGCAGCTGATTATCCGGCGATCATCGGCGTAGCACTGCTGATCGCATTAAACTATATGATCATCAATACAGTGGTTGATATTCTTTACGGCATTATCGACCCAAGAGTGAGGTGCAATTAACCATGATCCATTCTCTGAAAAAATTATTAAAATCCAATTACCTGTTTACACTGGGTATTTTGATCTGTCTTGGGTGGATATTAGCAGCTGTTTTAGCACCTGTTATTGCTCCTTACGACCCTATTGCCCAGGACCTGTCCATGCGTTTAAAAGCGCCTTCAGCCATTCACTGGTTTGGCACAGACAACTTCGGCCGTGATATTTTCAGCCGCGTGATCTACGGCGGACGCTATTCCCTTCTTGCCGGATGTCTGTCCGTTATCATCGCCGGTATGATCGGAACCTTTTATGGCGCGCTGGCCGGATACGCAGGAGGATGGCTGGATAATATAATGATGCGTTTTTCCGAAATGATCTTATCCTTCCCATCCCTGATCCTGGCAATGATCATCAATGCGGTTATGGGTTCTAATCTGTTCAACACCATGTTTGCCCTGGTCATTGTTTCCTGGCCCACCTATGCACGTCTTATGCGAAGCGTTGTTTTAAGTGTAAAGGAAAATGAATACGTCAATGCAGCTGAAGCCCTTGGTGCTTCCCGAATGCGTATTCTTTTAAAAGAGATCATCCCAAACAGCGTCAGTTCTGTCCTGATCATGGCCACCACAGACATCGGAAACAAGATCCTGATGTTCTCCACCTTAAGCTTCTTAGGACTTGGTTCTGCTCCGCCAACACCGGAATGGGGTATGATGGTTTCTGACGGTGTTGATTATTTCAACAAATTCTGGGTTGCCGGTTTTCCGGGACTTGCCATCTTTACCATGGCAGTAGGCGCCAATTTCATCGGCGACGGCCTGAGAGATCTGTTAGATCCAAAACTGAGAACACAGTTTTAATGGCAATTTTTTATCTTTCCTGCGTGCAGGTACGCAGAAAGCAAGATTGCTTGACAACAGTATCATAGTAAAGTATTATGGCGTCGGAAGGCTGTATTTTAGCCCCGGCGCCATGAGTTTATAAATAATGTACTCTCAGAGTCTTTTTGTACTTGATTTTGCGGGAAGATTTTGAAAGTACATCCAATAAAGGAGAATATTTATCATGAACGAAGCAAGAGCAAACCGTATTCTGGCAGCCTTAAAGGAACAGGGCGTAGACCAGATGCTTATTACTGATCCAATGTCTATCTGCTACCTTACAGGCATTTCCATGGCTCCTATTGAGCGTTTCTATGCACTGCTTTTAAAGGCAGACGGACATCATTATTACTTCTTAAATAACCTTTTCAATGTACCTGGTGATGTAGGCGTTGAAAAGGTATGGTATTCTGACACAGATCCTGTACCTGAGATCGTTGCTGCACATCTGGATAAAAATGCCATATTAGGCGTAGACAAAGACTTAAAAGCCCGTTTCCTTCTTCCTCTTATGGAAATGAAGGCCGCTGCAGGCTTCGTAAACGGCTCTCTGGCTGTTGATATTACCAGAGGTGTAAAAGATACCGAGGAGCAGGAAAAAATGCGCGCAGCGTCCCATATCAATGATCTGGCCATGGCTAAATTCAAAGACCTGATCCATGAAGGTGTTTCCGAAACAGAAGTAGCTGACCAGATGCTTCAGATCTATCTGGATCTGGGAGCAGATGGCTATTCCTTCCCGCCATTAGTTGCCTTTGGAGCAAATGCCGCTGACCCCCACCATTCTCCAGATGATACCGTTGTAAAACCTGGGGACTGCGTTCTCTTTGACGTAGGCTGCATCAAAGACGGATACTGCTCCGATATGACCCGTACTTTCTATTTTAAGACCGTAAGTGACGCACACAGAGAAGTATACGAAACCGCCAAAGCAGCCAATGAAACTGCTATCTCAAAGATCCGCCCAGGTGTACCACTTTGCCAGCTTGACGCTGCTGCCAGAGACTTGATCTCCGCTAAAGGCTGGGGACCTAATTTCAACCACCGCCTTGGACATTTTATCGGTCTTTCTGAACATGAATTCGGAGATGTTTCCTCTGCCAATACATGGGAGGCAAAACCAGGCATGATCTTTTCCATCGAACCAGGAATCTATTTAACCGGTGATACCGGTGTCCGTGTAGAAGATCTGGTATTGGTGACAGAAGATGGGGTGGAAGTATTAAACCACTATCCGAAGGAACTGCAGGTTATTGGATAAAGACCTATAGATGCATTGACCCGACTAAGTTATTGTACATGGGTAGGAACTTTTGGAACCGAAAGTGCCGTACAATAACGCAATGGCAGCGGAAATTTGCCGTATTTAAATGGGAAGCCACGACAAATTCCGTTGCTGGTCATGCAACACATGAACAGTAACCTGACTAATATTTTGTGTAAAGGATATTTGCAATCTGCTGTTGATACTGTAAAGATTTTTTAACATAGAATTCCTCTGTGCCTTGTTGAATTTCAGTCGAATTGACTTTGATTATAAGATACTTTATACAAATAGACTTTGTCTTTTAGGCAAAACGGCTCATAGAATATGAGCCAGACTTTTATCACTATCTATGAAATTTATAGTAGTTATTGTTTCAGAATCCAAATTCCTGTAACAGCTTTTCCAGATATTCTGGTTCCTTTAGAGCTCGCTGCAAGTCAGATGCTCTGTCCGATGCCAGAAGGCAAGAATATAGTCTATTCAATCTGACTATAGTTTCTTCCCTTGCCTCTTCCCAAATTTCATCTGCATGTTCCTGAACATACTCTTTCATATACTGTTCAAACATCATATAGCGTTCTCCCATCTTTCGGCTTCTTTTTATCCGGCGCATAGAATCCTGAAGCTGTTTAACCAGTTCATCTCCATAGTCAGCTTCACTTTCCACCAGATCAGCCTTAACAAAATCAAGCAGTGTCGTCAGTTCTTTCGGTACTTCTTCCCGATTTTCCTCCATACTACAGAGGAATCCTATACCTGTAGATTATCATAATTTTGTCATGCATGCAACTCATTTTCCCCCCTCCCATTGATAACATGTCTCCAATCCAAAGGTCCCAGCCATTATTGATTTTTCACCTTATTTCAAGTAAAATCAACAGAGGACATGTATTTAAAAATTAGTCCATAAAATATAAGCTCAGCCCAGGAGGACACGTCACACATGAAAAACCCAAAAGCCACACTACATATGGCAAATGGAACGGATATTGTAATAGAACTGCTGCCCCAGGCAGCGCCAAATACTGTAAACAGCTTTATCTATGCTGCTTCTCATGGATACTTAGATCACCATGCCATTGAGCGCATCGTTCCAGGAAACTGGGTAGATGTAAGCTATACCGCCTTTGGTCATAAAGAACTTCAGTACCTGATCCCCAATGAATTTGCTCTGAACCCAGAGGTTACGCCTCTTGACTCTCATCCTGGCTGTGTATGTATGGGAGGATATGGAGAAGCAGGCCTGGCAAGCTGCGAATTCTTCTTCCCTCTGCGGGACTGCCCGGATCACAAAGGCACTTATCCGGTATTCGGCAAGGTTATTTCCGGTATGGACGAGATCCGTAGGATCGCAGCAGTCAAAACCATTCCCGTAGATTTTCCGATCCCAGGCGTAGAGGTAAATAAGCCCGTTAACCCCCAGGTCATCGAAACCGTAGAATTAGAACTTTATGGTGAAACCTATCCTGAACCAGTGCGGGTAGCAAACCCGAAATTGCCAAAGTGCTGGCCGAAATTATAAGTAAACCAGATCAAGGAATTCCCCTCAATAGTCTGCTTAAAACAACAGATAGGAACTGGCTTGTATCAGATAACAAATAAACATATACCGGAGGAACTTTTACAGCACACACTTTGATAAGACCATGAAAGTGGGTGCCAATGTGGTCTGTGCCAGACGAGGCGGATGTTCTGCAACTTTCGACGAGTTAAATAAATATTTTACCATCGCAAACATGCCTATCGCATCCAGCCAGTACTGGAACAGCATCCACGGCAGAATGCCTGGAGAAGCGCAGATGGATGAGGAAGGCCGCCAGACTATGCGGGTTCTTGCAAGAAACATGACATTCTTGATGAAGAGCATCCAGCTGGGCAAAGAACAGTTCGGGCTTCCTCAGCAGGAAAAACGAACTGCAACAAATTTTGTACGATAAAAAGTACGTTTCTTAAACCGCCAGAAGTCCATCAAATGACATTTGCAACTAATGTCTACTGATCACCTACAAACAAACGTCCAGGCTGTTTTCCCTTTTTCGGAGCAGCCTGGACGTTTTTATTTGCATCTTTATTTCATTCTTTTATTTTGTTTCTGGTTTCACTGCTTCCACCGGCTCACCTGGATATTCAATCACATAAAATTCATACCCATTGATCACACGAGTGGTTCCATACACATCTTTTCGCTTAAAGCCTTTTCCATAATTGGCATGTACATGACCATGTAAGAAATATTTGGGATGATATTTGTCCATCAGGTCCAGAAACGCTTTAAATCCCCGGTGGGGCAGATCTTCCATATCATTTAATTTATAAGCCGGTGCATGGGTCACAAGGATATCAAAACCTTTATGACGCCATAATTTCCACCACAATCTCCGGATGCGGGCCCGCATTTTCCGCTCTGTATACTGATTTGGTGAATCCGGTATATACTCCATAGACCCACCAAGGCCCAAAATTCTAACGCCTTTGTATACATAAAGATCATCATCAATACAAATACAGCCTTCCGGCGGTTTGTACTCATATTTACTGTCATGATTTCCCTTTACATATAAAAGGGGAGCATGACACAATGTAGCAAAAAACGTGAGATATTCCGGCGGCAGATCGCCGCAGGAGATCAAAAGATCAATATCCTTCATCTTCTCTGGATCATAATATTCATATAAAAGTTTTGATTCCTGATCTGCAAATATCATTATATTCATTTATTTATTCTCCATCTCTGTCTGCGCAGATGCCTTTACTCCCTGAAGTTGCATTAGTTCCTGGGCCCGTTCATTCATTTCTCCGATTTCAGGGATATAACCTACCACATTCTGGGCAAGCCAGTTCATGGTAATGATCTCCTCTGCCTTTAAACTCTTTCCCTGAGTACATTTAATACTTCCATCCTGTGCATAGATCAGGCCATCAAAAGGATGAAAGCTTCCTGCTCTGATCGAATTTTTCAAAAACTCGATCAGACGTCTGGTGCCATTCGGCATATTTTCAGAACATATGACATCGATCACATCCGCAGACATTCCCCACCAGTAGTTCACTGCTTTCTTGCCTTTCATAGACTCAATCTCATCTGTACTCTTAAAGGCAAGACGGATGATCTGTTCATAAAATTTACCCCAGTGCCATACCGGCATTGCCAGGTTCTTTACAGTACCATCATCTTTCTTCAGATACAGCCCATACTCTCTGGATGGATGATCCGGATTTATCATATCATGGCCGGAAATATAATGGATTCCCTGTTCATGCAAAATATCTTCTGTATGTTTATCCTTCTTTCTTCTTGCCCACTCCAGATGGACTTCCACATATGGATTGACCATTCTTGCCCCCAGTGCAAAGGCATTAATATCTGCCAGCATACCATAAGTTGGCTGTTCTGCAATGTAACCCAGTTTATCTTCTCTGGACAGCGCAGCTGCAATGGCTCCCATCAGGAATTTGGCTTCATACATCCTTGCATAATAGTTGCACACAGAAGAATAGGACATATTGATAGAACAATTATAAAATTTAATATCCGGATACATGGCTGCAGAACGGACACTCTGATTCAACATTCTGGAAGTAATGGTAAAAATGATGGTACAACCGGCTTTTACTTCTTTTTCAATCGCTTCAGCAACCTCTTCCTCTGTCTCTACATGATCTACCACCATCGTAGTGACCTTTCCCTCAAACGCCTGCTCCAGATACATTCTTCCCAGTTCATGTCCATAGATCCAACGGGACGTTTCCGCCGTTCTTCCATAGATAAAACCTACTTTTAAACCATTTGGGATCTCATCCTGGGGCAGAAACCATTTTAAAATAGCCGGTTTCTTATCTTCTTCCACTTCCTGAGGATCCTGGATCAGCTCGATCTTATTTCCTCTATTGGCCAGCTGGATCTCTTCCCAGATCCGCATCAGAGCCCGATACATTTCCTTTTCTGTCTGGCCTTTAACATTATCATAGCCATAAACTTCAATATAAACCAGAAATGCATCTCCCTCTGTCAGTTTTAGACGCTCTCCATGTGCCATCTCAAAAGCTTTCGCAAATCGTCCGTATGCAGAACGGAAGTAGATCCGCTCTGCATCTGTCCAGACCTGATCCTGCTTCATTCCCATTAGTTTCAGAAGTTCTTTATACCGTCCTTCTTTGCTGAACCATACATCGCAGTTAGAAGAAACTTTATAGAAATCCAGGAACTCATAATAGATCTTATTTTCCAGATCATCTGTCCGCTTAGGGATCAGACGGATCACTGTTCCGGGAATACTATAAGCCCCCAGGTATTTCATAACGCTGACCCGCTTATTCCCTTCCTGAACATAAAAACGGTTCATAAATTCATAAGCTACAATAGGATCCTGAATCCCGTCTTCCACCTGATGATTGTAAAGATTCAGCCATTTGATCCCAAATTCAGACCTTTCTAATAAAAGAGGCATGAAATTACTTGCAAAGGAAAGGGATCTCTCTGCCGTTTTTGTTCCCACCAGTTTTGATAACGGAATATCCATGGTCCCTAAAGGCACCTGGGACACAATATCTGTATAAGATAAAATTTCATCCAGCACCGGAAGATAGGGATATTCTCCCTTTGACACTGAATCCTGATACTGTTTTTTTCCAAGTTTTAACGCTGCTCCGTATTCTGTATCTGACATAGTTTTATTCCCCCGCCTCCCAATCTCTTGTATTACTGTTACATTTCATCTGTATTGCTGCACCTGTTTTATATTTATTATAGACAGGCAGCTGCAATTGTGCAAGCTACTCTAATACCTGTATTCCAAAAACTGAGTTCACATAAAAACAGATGTAATTTTAAAACTTTTCTGCTAAAATAAGATTAACAATATTTAGATGTTCCCTCGGGGTCTTTCATGCATCTGCCTTTGCGGCTGATTCCGGGAGAACATTAGAAAGACTTGGAGGATTTTAGCATGGATGACAACAGCAGAAGAAGAAATGAACGTCTGGCACAGACAGTGATCAAGGGCCTGCAGTCCCGCAACATGTCCGGTTATTACGCAGAAAATAAAGAAGATGCTTTAAAACAGGCATTAGAATTGATTCCGGAAGGAAGCACCATCGCTATGGGCGGCTGTATGAGTGCCCATGAGATCGGACTGATAAAAGCCCTGGAAGCAGGAAACTATCACTATATTGACCGCGACAAAATACCGCCAAGAGAAGGTCTTATGGCTGCTTATGACGCAGATATCTTCTTATCCAGTGCAAATGCCATTACAAGCGACGGTATTATGGTCAACATTGACGGAAACTCCAACCGTGTTTCCTGTATCGCCCAGGGACCAAAGAAAGTTATTTTTATTGTTGGCATAAATAAAGTCTGTTCCGACCTTGACAGCGCCATGAAACGTGCAAGAAATGTAGCTGCTCCTATGAATGCACAGCGATTTAATGTTAAAACTCCATGTAAAGAAACCGGCAAATGTTTTGACTGCAAATCCCCAGATACTCTCTGCTGCCAGTTTCTTATCACCAGATATTCCAGACATACCGACCGTATCCACGTAATCCTGGTAAATGATGTCATAGGATATTGATCGCGTGAAATCACCGCTGAAAGGAGCGTTTCTATGGAAGACCGTTTAGCTGTCATCAGCTGTATCATAAGCGACCCGGAATCTGTTTCCATTATGAATGAAAAACTCCATCTCCACGCACCTATGATCATTGCACGATTGGGCGTCCCCTGCAGAGAATACGGTGTATCTGTAGTCAGTGTTGTACTCCATGGCACCCAAAATGAGATCAGCTCATTTGCAGGAGATCTGGGGAAAGTAAAAGGTGTAAAAGTGAAATCCATCCAGGTTCCTGTGACAAATACGCCCTGACGCAAAAAGCTGCAGGTTCTACGCCCGCAGCTTTTTTAATTTCTTCAATATTTCCTCCGCCTTAAACAGCATATCTTCAGTGGTAATGCCTTTGGATTTTCTTTCCACATAGTGGAACACCGGCACTTCTCCAGGTACCAGTTTCAAAGCTCCTGCGTAAGAATTTACCAGCCCCGGTATCTCTCCCACATTCAGCTTCGCTTTCTGATACATAGTCAGCTTCACTTCTTTTTCTTTTACCAGGACTTCCGTCACATAGCATTTATGAGCTAAAGCCCGCACTCTGGCAATAACAAGAAGATTTTCCACACTCTTTGGAATATCTCCGAAACGATCCATCAGTTCATCCTGCATATCCATATATTCATCTTCTGTCTCAATGGCAGAGATTCTCTTATAAATATCCAGTTTCTGATACTCATTTTTAATATAATTAGCAGGAATATAAGCATCAATGTCACATTCCACGCTGGTAGCATAAGAATCTTCTTCTGTTTCTTCTCCCTTTAATGCTAAAACTGCCTGATTTAACATTTTACAGTAAAGGTCATAACCCACTGCTTCCATATGTCCATGCTGCTCTGCACCAAGGACATTTCCAGCCCCACGGATCTCAAGATCACGCATAGCGATCTTAATACCAGAACCCAGTTCCGTAAATTCCCGGATAGCCTGAAGGCGTTTTTCCGCCTCCTCTTTTAAAAGCTTATCACGTTTATACATTAAAAATGCAAAAGAAGTTCTGTTAGAACGGCCTACACGTCCTCTCAACTGGTATAACTGAGAAAGTCCCAGTCTGTCTGCGTCATGGATGATCATTGTATTGGCATTGGGAATATCAAGGCCAGTCTCAATAATGGTGGTGGACACCAGAACATCGATCTCACCATTAATAAAGTCTGTCATGATCCGTTCCAGCTGATGCTCATGCATCTGTCCATGAGCAAAGGTAACCACTGCATCCGGCACCAGTTTCTGGATCCTTGCTGCCACCTCATCAATATCCGTTACACGATTGTATACATAGTACACCTGGCCTTTTCGCGCCAGCTCTCTGTTGATCGCTTCCCGGACCATTTCCTCATTGTATTCCATTACATAAGTCTGGATCGGTGTACGGTCCACAGGCGGTTCTTCCAGCACGCTCATATCCCGGATCCCTGCAAGGCTCATATGCAGTGTCCGTGGGATCGGTGTTGCAGTCAAAGTCATAACATCTACATTTTCCTTCAGCTGCTTGATCTTCTCTTTATGAGCCACACCGAAACGCTGCTCCTCATCAATGATCAAAAGACCCAGATTTTTAAACTTCAGATCCTTAGAAAGCACTCTGTGGGTACCGATCACAATGTCCACCATACCTTTTCGCAGGTCTTCCAATGTCTTTTTCTGCTGGGATGGGGTGCAGAAACGGCTCAACATATCAATGCGCACCGGAAAATCCTTCATTCTCTGGACAAAAGTATTATAATGCTGCTGAGCCAGAATGGTGGTTGGTACCAGATACACCACCTGTTTGCTGTCCTGAACTGCCTTAAAAGCTGCCCGCAGGGCGATCTCTGTCTTTCCGTAACCAACATCACCACAGATCAGCCGGTCCATGATCTTACGGCTTTCCATATCTTTTTTCACTGCCTCAATGGCATCTAACTGGTCGTCTGTTTCCTCATAAGGGAACAGTTCCTCAAATTCCTTCTGCCATACAGTGTCTTCCCCATACTGATAGCCATTTTGAGCCTGACGGGCCGCATACAGTTTCACCAGATCTCTTGCAATCTCCTGAACCGCCCCTTTGACACGGGTCTTGGTCTTATTCCATTCTGTACCGCCCAGTTTATTTAACTTGGGCTTCTTGGCATCCGCTCCGGCATATTTCTGGATGCTTTCCAGTCTGGTAGCAGGCAGATACAGATTGCCTCCATCTCCATATTCGATCTTAATATAGTCTTTAATAACCTTGTCCCGCTCTACTTTTTCAATTCCTTTATAGATGCCAAGACCATGTTCCTCATGGACTACATAATCCCCTACTGCCAGTTCCGAAAAGCTTTGAATGGCTTTTCCCTGATAATTGCTCTTTTTCCGCCTTTTTTTCTTCTTTTCCGTACCAAACATGTCGCCTTCTGTAATGATGACAAATTTGATCAGCGGATACTCAAAGCCTCTGTGGATATTTCCATAAGTAACCAGTATCTCACCGGGAGCCGCCTTGTGTTCTTCCCCTGTTCCATCCGGGCAATAAGCCCGCAGGTCATATTCCCGCAGATCGCTGGCCAGCCGGCTGGCTCTTGTCCTGGAAGCGGATAATAAAACCACCCGGTAGCCTTCCTTCTTCCAACGGGTCAGATCACTTATAAGCATGTCAAAACTGTTCTGATAGGAATTTACATTTCGTACATCAAAACTGAACTTTTCCTTCACTTTCATACCAGGAAGTTTCTGGTCAAGGCCTGTAAGCATCACTGTATACGATCCCTGAAGCTTTGCCAGCACCTGGGGGCCTGCATAAAGAAGCTCTGTCTGTCCCGGAAGCAGATATCCTTTTTCCAGGCGGTGGATCATACTTTCCCTGAATTCCTGTTCTACAGTCTCGCCCTTTTCCTTTAACCGGGCCGGTTCATCCAGGCAGATCAGTGTATCTCCTGCAGGAAAGTAATCCAGAAATGACACTGTTTCCGGGCAGAAATACCTGATATATGCGTCTAATCCATCTCGTTTCCAGCCTTGTCTTATTCCTTCTGTCAGTTCTTTTATAATTCCCCGGATGCGGGATGCTTCCTCGATCTGATGTTTGGCCCTTAAAGCTGCTTCATATTCCTTTTCTTCCTTTTCCAGCCCTGCGATCCCGGCTTCTAACTGTTTTTTCGTCAAAACCGTCTCCGCAGCAGGATAAATGGTAACTTTTTCCAGCTGTTCCACAGAACGCTGACTTTCCGGATCAAAGCTGCGGATGGAATCTACCTCATCATCCCACAACTCAATACGTACCGGTGCTTCCTCCGTCAGGGGAAAAATGTCTACAATGCCGCCGCGGATGGAAAACTGGCCCATACCATCCACCTGAGCCGTCCGTTCATATCCCAGTGCTGTCAGCCGTTCCTTCCATTCATCCAGATCCATGATCTGTCCGTTTTCTACAGTCACTGCCTGCTGCTTTAAAAATACCAGGGGAAGCAGATGATCCATAAGTCCATCCAGCGTAGTGACTACCACACCTTCCTCATCTTCCATCAAATGACGCCACACAGCAATGCGCTGGCGGGTCATAAGATTTCCGTGGATATCCGCACTGTAAAACAACAGGTCTTTTGCCGGATAAAGCCATACATTTTCCGTAAAGCTGCGAAAATCGTCATAGATTTCCCTGGCTCTCTGATCATCATAGGTCACCACCAGCTTCCATGGAAATCCCCCGTCTTTTCCCAGCCAGTACATGAGATGCACCTTCTGGGAATCCAGGGTCCCTGTGGCCTGAAGGGGTCCTTTCGCTTTTTTTAACGCATCCCGTAAATTTTCATATTCCTGTAATTCCAATAACGGATTTTCCATGTTTTCCCCTTATATCCTGTATCTGATTCTGTTCCATTGCCATTTCTATGTGCATTGTGTCTGTTTGATGGTTTTTGTGTTCAGTTATGCACACAATGCCTATTTGTGACCATTAAACTGGTTCATAGCCGCATCTGGTCCCTCTGCGATCATGACCTCTACTGCCTCTGCCGCATCTTTAAATGCCTGCTCCATTTTTTCACGATCTTCCTTAGAGAAGCGGCTGAGTACATAATCTGCCAGATCCATTCTGGGTGGCTTGTCACCTACGCCTACCTTAATACGTGGAAACTCCTGTGTTCCCAGGTGGGCAATGATATTTTTGATGCCGTTATGGCCGCCAGCGCTGCCTTTTTTGCGGATACGCAGCTGACCTACGTCCAGACTGATATCATCATATATAACAATAATATGCTCCGGGTCTATCTTATAGAAATCCGCAGCTTCCCTTATACTCTCACCGCTTAAATTCATAAAAGTCTGAGGCTTTAAAAGGATCACCTTTTCTCCGGCAATGATGCCTCTTCCATAAAGTCCCTTAAATTTCTTCTCATCCACAGATGTGTTTAACTTGTCCGCCAGCACATCAATGGTATCAAATCCCACGTTATGTCTTGTTTTCTCATACTCCCTTGTAGGGTTTCCCAGTCCTGCTATGATATACATAAAATATTTTCCTTTCCAAAACACGCCTGAAAGCGCTAGATTCCGCCATATAGGAGGTATCTAACGCTCATTTTACTTAGTCGTTCACTTATTCTAGCAGATATGGCCTTCTTTTACAAGCCGTGATTCTTTTTACAAACCATGCCATTGCTTTTGTATATAATATGTATTATAATTGTCTTACATATAGAAAGGATGGTGATACTATGGATTCTAGTATGACATTTCGTATTGACTCTCAGATCAAGGAACAGATGACTGAAATCTGCAATCAGCTTGGCATGACTCCTTCTACTGCCATTAATTTATTTGTCAATGCCTTTGTCCGTGAAAAAGGTATGCCTTTTCAGATCAAATTAAAGACAAATGAAAAAGCACTTACCAAAGAACAGATGTTAGCAGATACCAACGACCTGCTCCGCTCTTTTGCATCAGATTATGAAAGGATGGCTAAATGATTTGGATACAGACAGATGATATTATAGCAATTCATTCTCAGATCATTCAAGTTACTGGAGGACTGGATGGGCTTCGCGATCAAGCCGCTCTGGAAGCTGCTTTAGCAGCACCCCTACAGTCCTTCGGTGGTATAGATCTGTTTCCCGGCGAAATTGAAAAAATAGCACGGCCCGGGTATGGCCTAGCTTCCAATCATGCCTTTATCGATGGCAATAAACGGATTGGCGCTATGTCTGTACAGTTACTCTTAAAATGGAACGGGTATCATCTTCATTTAAGAGAAGGAGAATTATCAGACATGTTTATTGCAATTGCTGATGGGAAAGCACACGAACAAGATTTATTAAAATGGATACAAAACCACATTAATTGATTTTAACTACTTTCTTGTCTCTTTTTATCACTTCCCGTTTATCTGTCCCATCTGGCACAAAACGAAATACAGTAAATTGAACTTCTTCATCTGTATCATTTTCAAATGTGTGGATACTGTTTCCCACCTGAACCAGATCCCCTTCATAAAGGTATCTGGAATGCTGATCAGTGCCTTCCAGATAACGGCATAATAATTTTCCCTTTGTTATCAGCAGTGTTTCAATGATTTTTTCATGGTAATGCCATTCCTGAATAGAATAAGGTGCAATACAGTTTGTATGCACCTCATATTCTGGAAATATATAGTAATCTACGCTGGTGCCATTTGGCTTATCAGCATGAATGGCATCTTTTTTACTATGAAATGTTATCTGATCCATATATCTCCTTCCTAATAAATCATAATTCCGCTCTACATTCCGGCTCTTACATCTCACTTCCCGCCAATGTCTCCAGCGCCCGCTCTTTTGTAAACAGTCCACAGGCTACCAGCCGTTCTACTACCTGCTCCTGGCGCTTTTCGGCCAGTTCCAGGTTGACAGTGGGGGCATATTTAGACGGTGCGTTTGGAACGCCTGCAAGGAGTGTGCTTTCGTAATCAGTTAAGTCTTCCGGCTCTTTTCCGAAATAGCCTTCGCTGGCATCTTTGATGCAATAATATCCGTTCCCAAAGTAAATGGTATTTACATAAAGTTCCAAGATCTCATTTTTACTGTAATCCCGCTCCAAGGCAAAGGCCATAAATACCTCTGCCACCTTCCGTTCCATCTTCTTTTCCTGGGTGAAGTACAGATTTTTTGCCAGCTGCTGGGTAATGGTGCTGCCGCCTTCTACAAAACGGCCTGCTTTTACATCATTGACCATGGCTCTTGTAATGGCAATGGGGTCGATACCAATATGTCCGTAAAATCTATGGTCTTCCACAGAGAGGACTGCATCCGTATAGGTCTCTGGAAGGTCCGAAAACAAGGTATAGCTTTCCTTGGAGCGGATCTCATTCACCTTATCAGCCAGACTGACCTGAGCAATGGCATCTTTATACATATCATAACCCCGGATACCAATGGTCACTGCAAAATACATGACCACCGCACAAAGCACAACCGTCACTCTTTTAAACCATGCAAATGCCGGGTGCTTCTTTTTTATACTATCCTTTGCTGTGTTGTTCTTTCCATTGTCTTTCGTCCTCATCTGCTCACCTTCTCTCCTGTGCTTATATACTCAGGTCCATGCATTTAAGCACTTTACCACCCGCAGTTGCAGGTGGGGACCTTTCCTCTGTACTCAAGCTCACACGCTCTACCGCCCGCGGCAGCGGGCGGGGCCTTCGCTTAATTACAGTATAGCACACCAGACTTGGAAAGTCTTTGAGGCTCCCTTAAAGAACTCTGACTAAAATCTAACCATTTTTTAAAGTTTTCCTAAAGGAGTGCGAAAGTAATTTGAAAACTGCATCTGGGCGTCGGAAAGGGCCTCTTTCGGGGTCACGATCCCAGTGTAGGCATTTTTTACAGCCAGTCCCAGAATGCTTAAAAACTTACGCTCATCAAAAGGTACGGAAAGTTCTGCCGGAAGCCGGTTTCCCTTTGCAATAGGGAAGCAATGCCTGGAAAGCTTCAGCCACGGATAGTTATGTAAAACCTCGTAATTATCATAAGTCCTGCGGCATGGTGACGTACTTCCCAGTAAAGCAGACGCCGAACACAATGGCTCACTGCACATCCATTTAATAAAGGAAAGGGCATCTTTTGGCCGCTTACAGTACTTAGAAACGCCTAAGCTGCCGCCGCCAAGCACCGGGTTATTTCCCGGCATCATGGAATACCCCACATTCCCCACTACATGAGAACTGTGAGCTGACAGATCACTGGCATAGTTGCTGTATAAAATGGACATGGCAAAATTTCCTTCCGCAAAACGCCTTGCAGTCTGAGTCCACCAGCCGCAGTACTCCGGTGATGTACAGCGCCGCAGCTGTACCAGTTCTGTAAGAGCCTGCTGGCACGCTGGAGAATCCAGGCGGATCTGTCCGTCTGCACCATACAGATTTTCCTGAATGGCAAATAATCTTGCCAAAAACTCCGAACCGGCTACACCTGTAGATCCCAGCGTAATGGTAGATCCATAAGGAACCGGTGACGACGGTGTCAGATCCCTGGTAAAGAACGCAGCGATCCTGTTATATTCTTCAAAGGTTTTCGGCGGCTGTAATTCCTCATGGAACTGTTCAAAATAAGTACGCTTACAGATGGGGCTTTCAAACAAATCCTTCCTATAATATAAGATCTGCACACTGGGTGTGACCGGAAGCGCATAGATCTGGCCATGTACCCGGCAGTAATGCTCCGGGACTCCTTCCACATACTGTCCCAGGCTGTTTTCAATGTCCCCGTCGATCTCCGACAGAGGTAAAAGCAGTTTCTGGGCAAACCAGGAGAGCCAGGTCACATCCAGTCTGAGGATATCAAAACGGGAAGTTTCATCCAGAGAATTAAATGCCTCATAAATCTCATCATAAGAAAGGATGCACACATTCACATCAATTCCCGTTTTCTGTGTAAATAATCGGGAAAACGTTTTCATAATATATGCTTCCGGGCTGTCCAGTGTCACGATGTTTAAGGGCTGGGTGCTTTCCGGCTTCTGGATATTCACATACCAGTTCTGGAACCCGTCTCCTGTCATAATCCGGTTCATATGGCTTTCCAGTCCACTGTTTTCCCCTGTTTTTTTCGTTTTCTCCGTTTTTTCTGTCTCTGCTACCTGCTCCCGTGGTATTTTCTCCTGCTGCATACGTTCTCCAGCTGCACCTTCTTCTGCTTTCCGGATGAGTATCTTCGCCGCCCGTTTTCCCAGCTGCCGGTAATTCATCTCATATTTAATAAAATCATTTTCCGGAATGGTAAACAAAGGTGAAACGGTATAAATATCCGGTGAACCTTCTTTTTTCCCATAAAAAGTCGTACACATATCTTTGGCGCTTTCTGCAAATCCATAATTGGAAATAAAAAACGCCTGAGGCAGCGTTCCGTTAAATATCTGCATGATATTCTGATATTTTCTAAAAGAGTCCGTCCAGATCTGGATCACCTGGCAGGTGGAGCCTTCCATTGTCGTCAAAAATCCCCTGCAAAAATCTTTTTCACTGGAATAATCTGGATTACCTGTAAGCAGGCAGATGCTGCGGTAGCTAGCCTGCAGCGCTTTCTCCGCCATAGCCTGTCCCGCCTTTTCATAATCAAATCCAATAAAATCCGAAGTGAAACCTGTTTTCCGGTCTACAAAAAGCACCGGAATATCAGTCCCATTATTTGAATCCGGTTCCATTTCCCCAAAAATCCCACTGTTTTTATAAACAACCGTTTCGCTGGCAGTACCCGCTACAGCGGAAATACAGGCAATTCCCTTTACCTGCCGCACTTTTGCCTCTGAAAATGCAGCCACTTCACTTTCCGGTGAGTTTTCATTGGTCAGGTGACGTGATACCAGATAACCATGTTCCTGGGCATAATCTTTAAAGCTGAAATAAAAATCCTCATATTGCCTGGCCCGTGAATCAGGCATGACCAGGGCCAGACAGTCATTGGTTCCTCTACGCAGCAAAGCCGCTCTCTCATTCGGAACATATCCCAGCTGTCTTGCAGCTTCCATTACACGGCGTATTTTGTCACTGCTTACATTTCCCTTACCATTTAATACATTGGAAACTGTTCCCTGAGCCACACCGGCTTTCTTCGCAATATCTTTAATGGTTGCCATATATGCTCCTCCTGATACCTTGATGCTTCTGAGTATACCATATCTATATGAAAACCACAATTACACCTACGTAAATTGAACATCGTTCAACCACATTCTTTGTAAATAAATTGTAAAAAATATATAACATAGGTAATTTTGTTAAAGTATAAAGTAAATACAAAATAAATATTGTGCAAAAAATCAAAATAATATTTGACACGTTTCAATAATGATGCTATAGTGAACTTAAGAGCAAATCACAGGCCTCAAAAAGGCCCAGCGCAAACAAAAAGGAGGAGTATCATGAAAAAGAAACTCGTACTTACATCTGCCTGTTTAGTAGCCTCTGCTATGGCACTTGGCGGCTGCTCCGGCGGATCCAAGCCAGCAGAAACCACCAGCGCAGCAGCAGCTGAGAAATCTGAGGCAGCAGCCGATGCTACCACTGCAGCAGCTGAAAGCGGTTCATCCGACGCAATGCACCTGTCATTCTACTACCCGGTAAATGTAGGCGGCGATGCTGCAAAGCTGATCGAGAAGATCTGTGCAGACTTCAACGCAGAAAATCCTGACATCGTTGTAGATCCTGTTTATACCGGAAACTATGACGATACCGTTACAAAGATCCAGACAGCGATCCAGGGCGGTACACCACCAGATGTATTCGTAAGCCTTGCTACCCAGAGATTCACCATGGCTTCCACCGGCATGGCAATGCCATTAGATGATCTGATCGCAGCAGACGGTGATGAAGGAAAAGCTTATATTGATGATTTCTTAAGCGGATTTATGGAGGATTCTTACGTAGACGGAAAGATCTACTCCATCCCATTCCAGAGAAGTACAGAGATCCTTTTCTATAACAAAGACGCATTCAAGGAAGTTGGCCTTGATCCTGAAAAAGCACCTGCAACCTGGGACGAGCTGGTTGAGGATGCACAGAAGCTGACCAACGAAAACCGTTACGGCGTTGGTATCGCATTAAACTCCGGTTCCGCACAGTGGACCTTCACTGGTTTCTGCTTACAGAACAGCAAAAATGGTGAGAACCTGATGGCTGAAGACGGAAAGTCCGTTATGTTTGATACTCCTGAAAACGTAGAAGCACTTCAGTTCTGGCTTGATCTTCAGAACAAGTACAAAGTAATGGCTCCTGGCATCGTACAGTGGACCGATCTTCCTACTCAGTTCTTAGCAGGCGAAGTTGCTATGATCTACCACACCACAGGAAACCTGGCAAACATCAGCAAGAACGCTGACTTTGAATTTGGTACCGCATTCCTTCCTGGAAATGCACGTCAGGCAGCTCCTACCGGCGGCGGAAACTTCTACATCTCCAATGGTATTTCTGAAGACCGCGTACAGGCAGCTTGGAAGTTCATCAAGTTTGCTACTGAGCCAGAGCGCGCAGCACAGTGGGCACTGGATACCGGTTATGTTGCAACCAGACAGTCCTGCTTCGATCTGGACATCATGAAAGAATACTACGACAAGCTGCCTCAGGCTAAGATCGCTTACGAACAGATCCCGATCTCCAAGCCAGAGCTTACCACCTACAATGCAGCTGAAATCTGGAGAGTCTTAAATGACAACATCCAGTCTGCAGTAACCGGTGACGCAACTGCTGAAGAAGCATTAAGCGCAGCTCAGGAACAGGCAACAGAAGTTCTGTCTGAGTATCAGTAGGATTTATTAAACAGATACTTTCTGAAATGAAGTTGGTGCTGTCGTGCTTTACGGCAGCGCCAACTTGTTTCTTAATGTTCTCTCGAAATCTGACAAATGGGGAATAAAAGATGAAAACACATACAAAAAAGCAGCGTGAACTGCGAAACACTCTCATAGGATGGCTGTTGGTAATGCCTTCCCTGATCTTTATGGCAGCCTTTACTGTATGGCCGGTCTTTCGGAGCATCTGGCTCAGCCTCACAAAATATAAGCTTGGAATGAGCGCACCGGAATTTATCGGTCTGAAAAACTACATCAATCTGGCCGGATCTTCACTTTTCTGGAAAGTAATGGGAAATACGCTGTTTTTTGCGTTGATCACTATTGTTCCCAGTATGGTCGTAGGTCTGTTTTTAGCAACTTTAGTTAACCGTAAAAGCCGTCTCATCGGTTTTATCCGTACTTCCTATTTCTATCCGGTGGTTATGCCCATGATCGCTATTGCCAGTATCTGGATGTTTATCTACATGGCAAAAAACGGTCTGCTTGATCAGATGCTTATCAGCATGGGATTTCAGCCTATGAATATCTTATCCAGTAAAAAGACTGTTCTTCCAGCTATGGCCTTTATGTACGTGTGGAAAGAGGCCGGATATCTGATGGTATTCTTCCTTTCCGGTATCCAGAGCATTTCTACCGATGTAAATGAGGCAGCACGCATTGACGGTGCTAACTCCTGGACCATTTTCCGCAAGATCACATTACCTCTTCTTGCACCAACCTTCCTGTTTGTATCCACCATTGCGCTGACCAACAGCTTTAAACTGGTGGATCATGTAGTCATCATGACAGAGGGCGCGCCAAACAACGCTTCTACTCTGCTTTTGTACTACATTTACCAGCAGGGATTTACAAACTTCAACTACGGCGTATCTTCTGCACTGACAACGGTTATGCTGCTTTTACTTATGGTAGTAGCACTTCCTCGTTTCTTAAGCCAGGACAAGAAGATCCAGTACAACTAAAGGAGGCCTTACACCATGCAGAAAAAACATTTGATCGGTGCCGGGATCACCGCATTTTCCGTTATTTTAGGCCTGCTTTGGCTGATCCCCCTTATCTGGCTTGTTGGAACCGCATTTTCCGTTCCATCCTTCCATATGACACTGTTCCCCACAACAGCGTTTACACTGGACAATATTAAATACGTATGGAATGCTATCCCATTCGGCACCTACTATATCAACACACTGACACTGGTCGTATGCACCTTTGCCGTACAGTTCTTTACTTCCACTCTGGCTGCCTATGCGCTGGCTGTTCTGGATTTCAAGGGACAGGCACTGGTATTTGCTGTGATCTTTATGCAGATCATTATCCCAAATGACGTTTTGATCACTCCAAACTTTATGACACTGTCTGATCTGAAACTGATCGATACCAAGATCGGTATGATGCTTCCGTTCTACGGAAGTGCTATGGCTATCTTCTTACTCCGCCAGCACTTTAAGTCCATTCCAAAGGCACTGGCTGAGGCTGCTAAAATCGATGGTGCCAACACCTGGCAGACGATCTGGGGTGTATACATGCCATGTGCAAAACCGGCATATCTTTCCTTTGCCGTTATCTCTGTCAGCTACCACTGGAACAACTACTTATGGCCTCTGATCGTAACCAACTCTCCTACAAACCGTACACTGACAGTAGGACTTGCTATTTTCGCAAAATCAAAAGAGGCCAACATGCAGTGGGCCAATGTGTGCGCTGCAGCCTTTATCATCATTATCCCTCTGCTTCTGGCCTTTCTGATCGCGCAGAAACAGTTTATGAGCAGCTTTGTAAGTGCCGGCATCAAGGAATGATCGCTGAAAATACCCATTAAGGAGGAAAGGCATGGAATTAAATTTTACCGGAAAAGGCAGCGCTTTTTATCCTCCCTTCAAGAATACGGGAGCATACATGCTTTCCGGAAAAGCGCTTTATCTTATTGACTGCGGAGAGACCATGTTTGATGTGCTTTATCACAAACTGGATCTGGCTTCTATTGAAGATGTATATGTGATCCTGACTCATATGCATGCCGACCACGTGGGAAGCCTTGGAACTCTGATCTCCTACTTTTACTGTCTCTTTAACAAAGCCATTCATGTGATCTATCCACAGGAGACCATTAAACAGCTCCTTACATTAGAAGGAATCACACCTTTAGGATACCATTATCATGAAACACTTCCCGAAAATGCAGCCGAACTGACTGCAGTTCCTGTGGAAGTAAAACATGCACTGGACATGAAGTGCTACGGCTATGTTTTAAGTGACGGTACAGAAACCATCTATTACAGCGGTGATTCTTCCGAACTGCCTGAAGACATCAGAAACCGCTTCCTGGCAGGAGAAATAAACCGTATCTACCACGATACCAGTACCCACGATTCACCGAATCCATCCCACTGCTACTACGGCAAGATGGAGAAATGGATCCCCCGTGAAGAACGCCACAGAGTCTACTGCATGCACCTTGACAGTCCCTGTGAGGATATGTTAAGAGAAAAAGGATTTAATATTGTTCAGGTTGTGGAAGGGTAAATATATGTAAATGCGCTTTTGCAAAATGACGTTAAAAGGCGGTCCGATTAATAAAACCGGATCGCCTTTTGATATTTTTTCACTTTATAATTTACGCATTTTTTCTACCCATGTTCCTGTTTGTTGTGAACTACATCGGCAATTGAATAACCGAGGATTCCCGCTTATTATCCTAAAACAATACTTGTTCAATTGCTTCGCAGAACTTGCTACTGTATCTTACTTAAAAAATCCTCTTCTGAATTTGACTTGGCAGCCTTCTTAAGCCATGTACTTAAACGTTCTGTATCTGTTTCAGACAAAATCATTTTGCAAGTTTTCTCAGATACCGGTCCATTTTCTTCCAAAAGTTCCAGAACGCTTTGCGCCTTTCCCTGACTTACTCCCTTTTCTAATCCAATCTGTTCTCCCCGTTCCAATCCAATTGATAAGATGCTCATTCTTACAGCCTCCCATTCTTCCGATTGCTTTACTTCTGTCACAATCTCATCTAATTGTGTCAATCGTTCATCTTTTACCAGGATTT
>ENA-OQKP01000414-OQKP01000414.1-human-gut-metagenome-genome-assembly--contig:-NODE-414-length-36218-cov-32.087723_pt1 | contig 36218 bp, 40 predicted proteins | sample MGYA00242780_ERZ504802 | MGnify/ENA primary metagenome ERZ504802 (study PRJEB26092, sample SAMD00036406) | human gut metagenome | host: Homo sapiens | study: EMG produced TPA metagenomics assembly of... | reverse complement strand
TGAATATCAGGATAACTCTTTTCGTTTTCCCAATTAGAAATTGTCTGTCTTGTTACATATACCTTTTCTGCCAATTCCTCCTGTGATAGATGAAGCTCTGTTCGGTATTTTTTTATCTGTATACTCAACTCCATATAATTTCCTCCCTTCGCAAGTAATTTGTTCTCTTGATCTAAACCAAGAATAATCATTTTTTCATTATCTGTCTATCAAAGATATTTTACTTAACGTAAAACACAATGTCAAAAGAGTTTTACACTACAAAACTCATACCTTTTCAACAATTTTTATTTTCATCTTTGTAAAGAGCAGCCTTTCGACTACCCTTTCGACTCACATATATACCCTCTCTTTCAACACAATTTCTTCCGCACTGGCTTTGACCTTATTCATCAACCCGACCCACTTCATCTGATCCTGCCTCTTTAAGTTTTCATTCACGCCCTGTTTTTCTGCCATCTGTTTCATTAACACTTCTACCTGCTCTGTTACTTCCTGGTCAATCTGATTCAGATGTGCTGTCAACTTGCCAGATAATAACAAGTTTTGATACCGTATTGGTCTATGTTCTTTCAAAAACTATTTCCGTAACATTCCATATTTTCCATATATCAGTTCTTCTTCATTCAATACCAGATCCGGCAAATAATAATCTCCACACAGGGTATAGCTTAATCCATTCTTTTCATCATAAATGTGTTTTTCCATGATTTTATCTCTCCATTTCTCTATTTTTTGATTTATTTTTCTTACGCTGCTGATTCTCCATCTCACTCTTTTTTATTCCCTAGGCTAATCTTTCATGAATACTTCCCTTCGGCATTTGTTCCATCCGCCGCTTTTCTTCCAGAGCTTTCTCGTTGCAAATATCCTGCTGTACTGCCGCATCTACCGTCTCTATTCCCAGAACACGCACAACACGATCATACCTATCAGAAACGCCTTGTATTATATTCTTTTCTTCTGATAATTTATGATTTTCTTTACGCATATCATCCAACTCCTTCTGAATACCGTTATATTTTTGTTTCAGCTTTTGATATTTGCTCTTCCAATTTTCCACCTCTTTTGTAAGTTCTTTAACCTGTGCAGCCATTGCCTCAACCTTATTTTTTATCTGAAGAAACAACGGTTTGATTTTTTTGTCCCGATAGGTCGTTGCCCGTTCCAACGTGCCAGCTTCCGGTAACAACATTTTAACTGTTCCATATTCTTTTATTTCCTTACTCACATTATTCATAATCGGCTGTAACTGTTCCCTGCGTTCTTCCAGGCTTTTTAATTGTTTTTCTGCTGTTTCTGCACGCTTTTCTGCTGCTTTTTTATCTCTAAGCGCCTGTTCTTTTACTTTCCTTCAAAAGCTGTACGTCTTCTCTGGATTCTACGATTTGTAAAGCCAATCTTTCGTTTTCTGCTGTCAAGTATTCTTTTTCCTGTTCTAGCGCCTGTACTTCCTTTTTCCGTTCTTTCTTTTTGAAATTGTAAACGTCCAAATGTTCCTCATGAGTACCTTTCCGTTCCCATTCACTTCCATGTTGCTTTGCAATCTCAGCCAGAACTTCTTTTTCATGATTTATCCACTGATTCATCTCCGTATCATGCTTATTTCTACCTTGAAATCCCAGACTTTTTAATGCCTGTTTCAGTGAAACCCTGGTGTCCATTCCTTTTCCTTTCCAGCCAGTTACATAAGGAATAAAATCGATATGCAAATGTGGAGTAGCTTCATCCTGATGCAGATAGCAACTAAATACCCGAAGTGTCGGATTTCGTTTCTGGAAATCTTTCACATACTCATTCAGTACCTTTACAGCCAAATCTCCCTCTTCTGTTCCAACAGCCGTATCTTCTCGGTTTCCAATCTGGAAAATCACTTCATGGAACAACTTTTCCTGTTTCCCCTGACGAATCTTTTCATAATAATTCGTGATCTGCCGATCTTTTCTCTTCCCGGCATTATACCGTTCTACAGCTTCATCAAACAGCTCTTTATAGACTTCTTTCAGATTCTCATTCCGGTAACAAATGTTTAGTTGCACTCTGTCTGGATCAACATTTTCTGCTATAAAATCTCGTCTGTTATGAGCCAGAGAACCTGTCCCGATCATACCGCTGATTGTTCGTTTCATCGTCATCTTCCTCACCCCTCTTTCTAAAATCAGTGCCAGATATGGCACATAAATTTGTATATTTGCCAGCAATGGCATAAAAAGAAATCTTCGCCGGATACGGCGGTTTTGTTACTTTTGTCAAAAGTAACGCAAGGGTCTTTTTGTTCTTGATAACCGCCATCTATCCCACCTCCTTGTCTGTGGACAGTCCGTAGATTCGTTCCATAAAATACTGTGTGCTGACGCGCCCTTTTATTGTCACAAATCCTTCCGACTCAAGTTCTGCATTCAGCCGACGTATCAGCTTATATGCATAGGATAGTGATATGTCCAGCATTTCCATGACATCCTGCGCTGTTAAAAATCGTTTGTTCTCCATAAGCAAATGCCTCCTCTCTTTCGTTTTATTGTTCAGTTCATTTTTGTACTGTCAATACTTTTAGCAAAAAACATTTCACTTTTGTACTGTTGATGTTATAATCTATGTAAGTGCATGATTTGTACCTCGTGTTTTCGTGCATGCTACAACATTCATTACACTTATAAGGAGCAGTTAAAATGGGCGAAAAATTCACCAGCCGGATAGGCTTTTTAATTAGGAATTTCAGAATTGCAGCGGAAATGACGCAAAAGAAATTGGCAGATAAATGCGGACTAAACGAATCCACAATCCGAAACTACGAGCTCGGAAACCGATATCCTGACGAGACGACTTTACTCAATATCGCCAACAATCTAGGTGTCAGTTTTTATGCATTATCAGACCCGGATGTTGCCAATATCTTCAGTGCACTCCATGTGCTGTTTGATATCGAATGGGCATACGGATTACGCCCCACTATAAAAGATGGCGAGATATGCTTCAAATTTGAAGAACGGCTTCCAAGTGCCGGTCCCCGCCCACAGGAAGACCTTGATAACTTTAAGAAGATGGTTGAGTATTGGGCTCGCCTGCGAGATAAGCTGGAGGATGGCGAAATAACCGAAACGAAATATTATCTCAAAGAGATAAAGTTTCCGATGAATCCGATAGCCTCAGATAAGGAATATGCTGTTTCGCTGAATCTTGATGATGACGACCAACTACTTGTTCAAAATATGAATGAGGATGAAAAGGCAGGAGAAACTGCTGAGTTGCTAAAAGACTTATTTCCGAATTTCTCGTATGTGAAGAGGAAGAGGAAACCGAAGAAGGAGTAAAATACTTAAAGAGGCAAATATTATGGCAAAAAGCAAAAAAGAAATAACACATTTAAATTATGGCGAATTGCACATGTACTATCCCATCAAATTTGATACCAAATTATCGTTTTCAAAATTATGTGATGCATTATCCAAAAGTAATATAAGTTTTAATAAAGAATACCAGCAAAAAATAATGGATTCATTAGGTGTTTCATTAGCAAATACCGTCAATGATTTTCAGCAAAATATGTCTTGCACGGATATGGATGATATTGCCTTATCTTTTAAGGTACGTGACTTTGAAACAAACAAAATATATCAACCCCACCCTGACTATAAACCAGCTTACGAAATTAATGCAGAAACTATTAGAATAGAGCTACTTTCTTCTGATTCATCAATCTATCTAAATGTTGTCAATACGGAATTAGAAGCACTTCAACAACGCATTTCAAGAATGCAAAAAGAATTTGAATTATCCGATAAAATATATGGGAATTCCTTCACTTCAAACCAAGAAAGAATCCTCCTTTTGCCGTTTAAAGCCAAGTTATCTAATGACAAAATTGTTTGGATACACGCAATACTTTTTATATTTCGCAACAATATGGGAATTTTAAAATTAGAGCTTCCACTTATTGATGCAGATATTACTCCTTTAAAAGAATATGATGCAGACTCGATGGTAAAATCTATTGAAAATTGTTGGCAGATTAATACTGTCGACTCTAATATAAAATTATCAGAGTTGCCCAACTACTATTTGAAATCCATCGTAGAAAACAATAAAATAAATATCATAAAATACAATAACGACATACGAAATATAATTTTCATTGATTTCGATGAAATTCCCAGACAAATAAACAATATTTCAGCAGATATACAAGAGGAACTTTTTAGAATTATATCCGCACCTGTCCCTAATTATCCTTTTACCTCCTACACTAAGGATGCCAAAGAACATATTGAAAAACTTAGTTGGGGACAACATGGTATTAAGTATATCATTAAGACCAACGGAGGTGTACTTTCACTTATTGATAAAAACTTGTTAGACTACTATTCAAGTATTTTCAAAGAAGAAAATAATACCTCTGTCTTGGATGATAGTGATTATACATATATGTGCAATATGTTAGCAAATGACATAAATATCAATATTGAATTTGCCATAATAATAATCATGTTAAAGAAAACAAACGAATGTAATGACATATATAACAAAACACAGAAAAAACATAACTTAGTCAAAATACGAAAAGAATATAATCAAAATATATTATTTATAAACGAACTGCAAAATACCTGTTATGGAACCGTTATAGAGCAAACTTCTCAAATAGAGGAAATGATGTCTCTCTATCTAAAAAGAGATATAAACACTGCTAATCAAACGGCATTAAATAATATTCTGAAGGATGAAGAACAAAAAAAGAATGAACATTTTATAAATTTCATATCAGTGGGAACTTTAATGCTTTCAATAGTATTTGGTCTACCATCCATTTATGAATCTTTGAGTATTTTACGAAAAACAACTTTGGGAATCTTAGAAAATAATATCCCATATATAACCATAGAAAACTCCAGTATAATTCTATGGCTATTATTAAACTTCTTTATAATAATACGGTTATTATTTAAAAAATAATTTCCAAAATTATTGTCATTTGATTGTCATTCAACCAAAAACGAGCCAAGAAACGCCGTAAATTCGGCATTTCTTGGCTCATGTACACTATTCAAACTCAATAGTTCCAGGTGGCTTAGAAGTTAAATCATACATTACTCTGTTAACTCCCTTAACCTCATTAATAATCCTGTTCATTACCTTATTCAACACTTCATAAGGAATCTCTGATGCTTCTGCTGTCATAAAGTCGATTGTCTTAACAGCTCTTAATGCTACTGCATAATCATATGTTCTGAAGTCTCCCATAACTCCTACACTTCGCATATTAGTTAATGCTGCGAAGTACTGGTTGATTTCTCTGTCTAATCCGGCTTTGGCGATTTCTTCTCTGTAGATCGCGTCTGCGTCCTGAACGATTTTTACTTTTTCTTCTGTGACTTCTCCGATGATTCGGATTCCTAGTCCTGGTCCTGGGAATGGCTGGCGGAATACGAGTCTTTCTGGGATTCCTAACTGTAGTCCTGCCTGTCTTACTTCGTCTTTGAACAGGTCACGTAATGGTTCGATGATTTCTTTGAAATCTACGAAGTCTGGTAATCCTCCTACGTTGTGGTGGGATTTGATGACTGCTGATTCTCCACCTAATCCGCTTTCTACGACGTCTGGATAGATCGTTCCCTGTGCTAAGAAGTCTACTGCACCAATCTTCTTTGCTTCTTCTTCGAAGATTCGGATGAATTCTTCTCCGATGATCTTACGTTTTGCTTCAGGTTCTGTGACTCCTTTTAATTTGTCATAGTATCTCTGCTGTGCATTGACACGGATAAAGTTTAGATCAAACTGTCCATTTTCTCCAAATACGCCTTCTACCTCGTCTCCTTCGTCTTTACGTAATAATCCGTGGTCGACGAATACACATGTTAACTGTTTTCCAATGGCTCTTGATAATAATCCGGCTGCTACGGATGAATCTACTCCTCCTGATAAGGCAAGTAATACTTTTCCATCTCCGACTTTCTCGCGGATTTCTTTAATTGTGCTTTCTACGAAAGCATCCATCTTCCAATCTCCTGCACATCCGCAGACTCCTAATACGAAGTTGGAAAGCATTGTCTTTCCTTCGACTGTATGAAGTACTTCTGGATGGAACTGGATCGCATATAAGGATTTATCTGCATTCTCAGCTGTTGCAACTGGACAATCTGCTGTATGTGCAGAAATTTCAAATCCTGGAGCTACCTGTGAGATGTAGTCTGTATGGCTCATCCAACAGATTGTTTTTTCTGATACATTTTCAAATAACTTAGAATCTTTCTTGTCGACCAGCACTTCTGTTTTACCATATTCGCTGACTTCGGCTTTCTCTACTTTTCCTCCAAGGACATGTTGCATCAGCTGCGCTCCATAACATAATCCTAAAACTGGGATTCCAAGTTCGAATAATTCCTTGCTGTATGTTGGGGAATCTGGTTCGTAACAACTGTTTGGTCCACCTGTTAAGATGATTCCCTTTGGATTCATTTCTTTGATTTTATCGATACCGATCTTGTAAGAATAAATCTCGCAGTATACATTGCACTCGCGAACGCGGCGTGCAACTAACTGGTTATACTGACCACCAAAATCGATGACGATCACTAATTCATTTTTCACTCGATTTCCTCCTGAGTTGCCTAGTGATGTGTTTCGTTTTATTCACCTTTTAACAGATCAACTTTGTCAAGTCTCTCCCAAGGAAGATCAAGGTCATTTCTTCCGAAATGTCCATATGCTGCTGTCTGTTTATAGATTGGTCTTCTTAAATCTAACATCTTGATGATTCCTGCTGGACGCAGATCAAAATGTTTACGGATCAGGTCTACCAATTTCTGATTGGATTTCTTTCCTGTTCCAAATGTATCAACCATGATAGATGTTGGCTCTGCTACACCGATCGCATAAGATAACTGAATCTCACATTTGTCAGCTAATCCGGCTGCTACAATGTTCTTCGCTACATAACGTGCTGCGTAAGCTGCAGAACGGTCTACTTTTGTACAGTCCTTTCCAGAGAAAGCTCCACCACCATGGCGTGCGTATCCACCGTATGTATCTACGATGATCTTTCTTCCTGTTAACCCTGCATCTCCGTGTGGTCCACCGATCACGAATCTTCCTGTTGGGTTAATGAAGAATTTTGTTTCATCATCAACCATATCTGCTGGAAGGATCTTATCAAATACTTCACGTTTGATATCTTCATGAATCTGCTCCTGAGTGATATCTGGATCATGCTGTGTAGATAACACAACTGCATCAAGACGACTTGGTTTTCCATCATCATATTCTACAGTTACCTGTGTTTTACCATCTGGTCTTAAATATGACAATGTTCCATCTTTTCTCACTTTTGTTAACTGTCTTGAAAGCTTATGTGCAAGAGAGATTGGGTATGGCATGTACTCTTCTGTTTCATTAGTAGCAAATCCAAACATCATTCCCTGATCTCCGGCTCCAATTGCGTCAATCTCTTCATCTGTCATGTTATTCTCTTTTGCTTCTAGTGCTTTGTCTACACCCATGGCAATGTCACTGGACTGTTCATCGATTGTTGTAATAACACCGCATGTATCAGCGTCAAATCCATATTTACCTCTTGTATATCCAATCTCACGAACAGTATCGCGGACAATTTTCTGAATATCTACATATGCTTTTGTAGATATCTCTCCCATGACCATAACAATTCCTGTTGTTGTGCAAGTCTCACATGCAACACGGCTCATTGGATCCTGTTCTAAAAGTGCATCTAAGATTGCATCAGAAATCTGATCACAGATTTTATCTGGATGTCCTTCTGTCACGGACTCTGATGTGAATAATACTTTATCCATTCTATTATCCTTTCTTAAAATATATCTGTTATTTGTAAAATATCATGAAAAGACCCGAAGGATTCCGGGCCTTTATTTACCTCTTTAACACAACCGGTGCATTCTTACTCCGGATAACTTCGATCTGTGTTATCTTACCATTCTTTACCTTGGCAACACGAAGTGCTCCTCCTTCAAAGAAATAACACTGTCCTACCTGAAAATTCCCACTCTCTGTTCCAATTCGTTTCTCAAGTAATTCTCCCAATGTCTGATGCTGTGTTTCTTTTGGAATTTCCACATGAACCAGTTCATTGATACTTGAAATTCTCTGAGTTGGCAAAAATACTGTCTTATCTATATCATCAAACTTTCCAAAAAAGAATTTCTTGATCGTAAATAAAATCGCAATCGCTAAAACTACTATAAGATTCTGCTGTGGGCTCGTATGTTCCACGATCATCTGCCTTGCAATGGCAAACATCATAACTTCTACTAACGTATCTGGGGTATGTTTACAAAGCATCTTTACAAACTCGATACAAATGACGAGATTAAACGCTACACCAACAAATTTATAAATATCTCTGGATGTTGGGTAATTCATCATTAATTGTACCACATCTTTTACCAGATAGATTGTTCCTCCGATGACTGCGATCATAATGATCGCTGATATAAATAATTCTACCCACTTGGATACTTTGAACACTTCATTTTTCAGGTATTGTCTCATTCAGGCAATTCTCCTTTTATCCTATCTTTAACTTAAACTTTGCAACTTCTTTTTCATTGTTAACCAGCTGAATCTCTCCACCCAATTGTTTAAGCTTCTGTTCAAACTGTTCGTATCCACGATAAATATATCCAATATCGCTGACGGTTGTAAATCCTTTTGCAGATAATCCTGCAATGACAAGGGCTGCTCCAGCTCTTAAGTCTGGGGCGTGTACGTCAGCTCCTGTAAATCCCTCAACTCCGCTGATGATCGCAGTTCTTCCATCGACCTGAATGGTTGCTCCCATCTTTGTCAGTTCATCCACATAGCGAAAACGATTTTCAAAAATACTCTCTGAAATCACACTTGTTCCATTGGATAATGCAAGTGTGACCGCCATCTGTGGCTGCATATCCGTTGGGAATCCAGGATATGGTAACGTCTTAATGTTTGTAGATTCCAGACGTTTTGTCGCTGATACACGTACTGCGTCATCGAATTCTACAACTTCTGCTCCAATTTCGATTAATTTTGCAGAAATTGCTTCTAAATGCTTTGGAATAACATTCTTGATCATAATGTCACCCTTTGTTGCGACTGCTGCTGTCATAAATGTTCCAGCTTCGATCTGGTCTGGAATGATGGAGTACTGACAATCTCCAAACTTCTCAACACCCTTGATACGGATGACATCAGTTCCTGCTCCACGGATCTTTGCTCCCATACTGTTTAAGAAATTCGCTACATCAACGACATGTGGCTCTTTTGCTGCATTCTCGATGATCGTATTTCCCTTAGCAAGCGATGCTGCCATCATAACATTGATCGTCGCTCCTACAGAAACAACGTCCATGTAAATATGGGCTCCCTTTAATTCCTCTGCTGTTGCACTGATCATACCATTCTCAATCTCAATCTGGGCTCCCAGCATCTTAAATCCTTTGATATGCTGGTCGATCGGACGGCTTCCGATCTCACATCCACCTGGAAGTGCAACTCTTGCTCTCTTGTATTTACCAAGTAAAGCACCGATCAAATAGTAAGAAGCTCTGATCTTACGGATGAATTCATTGTCTACATCACACTCTGGATGAATTCCTTTTCCGCTGATCGTTACTTCGTGTTTTCCTGTTCTGTCTATATCTGCTCCAATTTCCTGCATCGCCTGAAGTAAAACATTGATATCTCTTACATCTGGCATATTATCTATCATACATTTTCCGTCTGTCATTACTGCCGCAGCTAAAACAGGCAGTGCTGCATTCTTCGCACCGCCAATTACTACTTCTCCTACTAATGGGTTACCACCTTTAATGATATACTGTTCCATGATACACCTCAATTATCTCTATCTATCTATATTATTAAACCTAATTTCTATCTTTCGGTAATTATTTAAAATCATACAGATTATATTATAGCATACTATTAGAGGTTTTCCAACACTTTTTCTAAGGAGTTCCCGATGGATAATTTATCCAGTTTTACTGTGATATCTGCGTATTTTTCATAATATGGAATTCTTTCATTATATAAGTCACGTAATGTCTGACCTTTTTCTAGTACTACCCCCCTTGCTTTGAGGTTCCCAAGGCGGCGTTTTACTGTCTGGTAATCTAGTTTTAAATAAATTATAGTCCCGATTTCTTTAAAATGTCTCATTGCTTTATCACTGTAAACAGCACTTCCTCCAGGTGCGATCACGGATTTATTCACATCGATCGAAGCATTGACGTCTTCTTCCAATTGTTTGAATCCGTCATTCCCGATTCTTGCGATGATCTCTTTTAGCAAACCACCTCCTTTTTGCTGAATCACAAGATCTGTGTCCACAAAATCATAACCCAAGGCTTTGGCAAGAAGTACTCCGATCGTACTCTTTCCAGAACCTGGCATCCCGATCAATACGTAGTTATTATTTTTTTCTGCCATTTGGTTTCTTCCTTTTCTTTTTCTTTCTTACTGAGTAGCCAAAGGTTCCTAATTTCTTTCCTGTTTCATAATATCCGCCATGTGAATAGATCAACGGATTCGTTTTTTCCAGTGCAAAGCGTCCGTTGTCTTCCATATAATCATCATCCACCATAATATTGACAACTTTCGCCATAAACATATGATGTGAGCCAAGTGGTACGATCTTCTCTACTTTACATTCGATATTTACCGGACTTTCTGCGATGATCGGTGCATCCACAACCTGTGCTTCTTCTTTTGTCAATCTTGCTTCTTTGAATTTATCAACATCTCTTCCTGAACGTACTCCGCAGAAATCCGTTGCTCTTGTTAACTGTTTTGTTGTCAGGTTGATCACAAATTCTCCACTATTCTTGATCATTTCATAAGAATGTCTCTCTGGGCGGACAGAAATGTACGTCATTGGCGGATTCGTACAGATCGTCCCTGTCCATGCGATCGTAATGATGTTATCCTGACCTTTATCTCTGCAAGTCACCATAACTGCTGGCAAAGGATAGATCATATTTCCAGGTTTCCATGAAGTTTTTGCCATATTTCTCTCCTAGAGTGCCTTTTTAATATCCTGTCTTAATTGTTCCATATCGATATCTTCTGTGGAATGTTCTTTCCATCCGATCGTCACGTCATCCCCTTCATATCTTGGGATCAAATGCATATGGAAATGATATACTGTCTGACCTGCGATCAGTCCGTTGTTCTGTAAAACATTTAATCCATCACAGTGAAGCACTTCTTTTAATGCTCTCGCAACAACTGTTGCTAACTGGAATAATTTTCCTGCTGTGATCGCATCAATCTCATAAATATCTTTAAAATGTTCTTTCGGAATGATCAGTACATGCCCTTTGGATGCTGGTGCAATATCCATGATCACTTTAAACTCAGAGTTTTCATAAATTGTGTTTGATGGAATCTCTCCACCTGCGATCTTACAAAAAATACAATCTTCTTTCTTCATATTATATATCTTCCTTCCTGTGTGTTCTTATTTTGAGAGTTTACATATTACTCTGTTTAGATGTATTTTATCCCATTTACTATTGTTTTTCAAGAAAAGACCTATGATCAATTATGCTTTTGACACTTATATCATATTATTCCATTTTCACAAAAAATGTGTATTTTGTTCACAATTTGGACACATTTTTATGTGATAATAAAAATCGTAAAGTAGTTAATACTTTCAAATCCTACCCCTCTTGAGGATGAAAATCCTCTCCTTATTGTTTTAAAAGAGAGAACCGACCTAGCTAGTCGGTTCTTTCTTTTTGTTTTATGATTATATAATGTAAAAAGAAGCCTTGACTTAAGTTTTATGTCGTTGATCAACATTTTTCTTTAGCCAAAGCTTCTTTTTTATTTTTATATTTCTGTACGTCCTTCTAATGCTCGAAGTAACGTTACTTCATCTATATATTCCAGATCTCCTCCAACCGGAACTCCGCTTGCGATCTTACTGACTTTGATACCTGTTGGTTTGACAAGTTTGCTGATATACATCGCTGTTGTCTCACCTTCCAGACTGGAGTTTGTTGCTATGATCAATTCTTTGACATCTCCCTGCAGTCTCGCCATCAGCTCTTTCAGACGAATATCATCTGGACCAATTCCAAGCATCGGAGAAATTGCTCCATGGAGAACATGGTAAACACCTTCGTATTTTCCTGTTTTCTCATACGCCATTAAGTCCCTCGTGTTCTCAACGACCATGATCGTGCTGTGATCACGCTTGTCGCTCGCACAGATCGGACAGATCTCATTGTCTGTCAGTGTACAACATTCTTTGCAATAATGTACATTAGTCTTTGCGGAAATGATCGTATCTGACAATTTCTGCACCTGATCCTGTGGCATATTGATAATGTGAAATGCCAGTCTTCCTGCGGATTTAGGTCCAATTCCGGGGAGTTTCCCAAGTTCTTCGATCAACTGTGTGATCTGATTACTGTAATAATCCATAGTCTCTCACTCTATCTAGAATGGGAATCCTCCACCCATTCCTCCTAATCCACCAGTGACTTTTCCCATCTTCTCCTGAGAATCTTCTTCCATCTTACGAAGTGCTTCATTTGTAGCAGCTACGATCAGATCTTCTAACATTTCAACGTCATCTGGATCTACAACTTCTTCTTCTAAATGTACAGAAACTACTTCTTTTTTACCAGATACTACAACTTTTACGACTCCACCGCCTGCTGTTGCTTCATATGTGGATTCTTCTAACGCTTTTGTTGTTTCCTCCATCTGTTTCTGCATCTTCTGTGCCTGTTTCATCAGCTGATTCATATTTCCACCCATACCTGGAAATCCACCACTTCTTTTTGCCATTGTTCATTCCTCCTGAAAATTCATTTTTATAAGTTTCGTTTTAATCTTCTATTTTTACATCCATATGAATGCAGTCTAAATTGATCATATCACTGTCATCATTATCTGTATTCATCACACTAACTTCCAGTTCGACATCTCTGCCAGACTGTCTTGATAATTCCTGCTTAAGCTGTTCAATACGCTCTGGTTCCTCTAAGAAATATCCACTTTCCACGTTCATTTCTTTTGGGAACAGTACTCTTAACGCAGTTCCTTCTTCGTTGACCGAAAGTGTTGCTCTCTGTAAACAATACTTCATCTGTGGTGACAGATTGCGTTTGACATCTCTCCAGTGATTCACAAGTTCTATAAGTTCCTCAACTTTTGCTGGTGGAAACTTCTCATTTAACTGTTCGACAGGATCTTGTTCTGATTTTACTTCCTGTTGCAGTGCTATTTGATTTTGTCCTGCTTGTGCCGCCTGCTGTACTGGGATTCCTGACTGTAGCAACTGTTCTAACTGCTGTTCTAACTGTCTCACCCTGTCGGCCAGACTGTTTGTGTCTGCTTCCATCTGTGGCCTGCACATCTTCATCATCTCAACTTCCACAAGGACTCTCTTGGATGTCGCATAACGTATACGCTCTAACAATTCGGATAAGATTCTGACGTAACGGATCAGTGTGTTTTCTTCCACCTGCTGTGCTTTCTCCTGCAGCAATTTCAACTGATCTGTTGATACTTCCAATGCCTCCTCTGCAGCATTTCCTTGACCGACTAAGAGCAGATTCCTTAAATACCATAGGAAATCTGTAATAAATTGTGACCATTCTCTTCCCTGTCTTGCCACATCTTCCAGAAGATCCATCACGCCATTGATATCCTGCGAAAGAATCATGTCCAACAGATCACTATACACTTGAATATCAACAGTTCCCAGCACTTCCAAAACATTATCATATGTTAATTTCTCACCCAGATAAAATGCAATACACTGGTCTAGCAAACTCAACGCATCACGCATAGAACCGTCTGCCATTCGTGCCACATATTCCAACGCCTTATCTTCTGTATCAACATGTTCTTGTTCCATCAGATCTGATAGCTGCTTCTTGATCGTAGCTGCCGTGATACGATGAAAATCATATCTCTGACATCTGGATAAGATCGTGATCGGTATCTTGTGAACTTCTGTTGTCGCAAGAATAAATATAACATATTCTGGCGGCTCTTCCAGTGTCTTTAACAATGCATTAAAAGCACCTATAGACAACATATGCACCTCGTCGATGATATAAACTTTGTACTTTCCTGTTGCAGGTGAATACTGTACCTGTTCCTTGATCTCTCGGATATTATCAACACCATTATTGGACGCTGCATCGATCTCGATCACATTCATGGAACTTCCTTCTGCGATTGCTTTGCAAACTTCACATTCTCCACATGGTTCCCCATCGACTGGATGTTCACAGTTTACTGCTTTCGCAAGGATCTTGGCTACTGTTGTCTTACCAGTACCTCTTGTCCCACAAAACAGATATGCATGACCAATCCGCCCAGTCCTCATCTGATTCTCAAGCGTCTTCACAATATGATCCTGACCTTTTACTTCACTGAAACGTGTTGGCCGGAACTTTCTATATAAAGCCATGTAAGACATATCATATGCCCCTTTCTATTTTGAAATATGACATATAGCCATACTTCATTATATTTTACCATGAGTATCTATCCTTTTTCAATGATTGTTTTTTGACAGAAAACATCGAACTTTTTTGAACGCTTTTTCTTGCCCTTAATCTTATTTTTTCCGATAATAAAAGAGGAAATTTAATTACAAGAGGAGCCAACAATGAACGATTTACAAGAACTTTCTACGTTTTCACATGAGATAAACAATTCTCTGACTCTCATCTACGGACAGATTCAGTGCATTGAAAAAACATATGATACACTTACCAGAAATGACCATTGGAACCGTATGAAAGATGATTTTTCTTCTTTATTTGATTTCATTCATCAGTTTCTGGCACCAGCAGAAGAATCTTCTGCCGCCATGGAACCACTCGACCTGATCAGCGTGATCAGTGAAATCCGTTCTTCCTGGTCTTATTATCTCCATAAAGAACAGATTCGCTTCTTTATTCAGGCAGACCCCGGAACCGCTTTTTACGTTTACGGTGCAAGATCAAAACTTTTTCAGTTATTTCATAATCTGATCTCCAATGCCGTCAAAGCGATCCAACAAAAAAAGGAGACCTGCCGATCTCCTCATATTACACATATTACAGTCCACTTAAGTAAAGAACAAGGACATATTGTATTAAATTTATCCGATACAGGAATCGGAATGACCACAGAACAGCAATCGAGAGCTTTCTACCGTGGTGTATCCTTCCATCCTGGCGGAAACGGAATTGGATTATCCGTTGTGCAAAATATTGCTCGCGATCTTCATATTAAGATCCATATTGATTCTGCACCGAATCAGGGAACAACTTTCACACTGATCTTCCCTGCTTATGAGCAGCAATTAAGCTGCCCAACACGTACAGAAGCATTGACAAAATAAATCCAGCAATACATCCTCCGATATGAGCTGCATTGTCGGTTGTTCCACTCTGGAATCCATGATACAGACTTCCTGCGATCATTAGAAAGATTCCAAATCCATCGAATCTCTGTCGTTGTTCTTTGCAGAATAAAAATATTGCTGCAAGAGCACCGACTAATCCAAATATCGCACCAGAAGCTCCTGCCGACAACACATCTTGCCCTATCATACTGTAATATGCTACAGAAATGATACTTCCGGCAATGCCTGCTCCGGTATAAAGAATGACATACCGCACACTTCCGATCACTTTCTCCAAAGAAGATCCAAGGAGCAAGAAAACTGCCATATTATTAAAGAAATGATCCCATCCAAAATGCAGATAATTTGACGTAAATAGTCTATAATATTCATGCAGTTTCTTTACCCTATATGCATTACAGGCAAATGAATCATAGATCTTGTCTCCATAAGTTTCTGTCAGAATAAAACAGATCAAATTAGCTGTAAAGATCAGAAGGGTTGCTTTATATTGATAGAGCGATTTCCAGAAATCCTTGACACTTTTATTATCTTTCACTTCTATTTCCGATTCTTGCCCTGCTTGACTTGCCTCATTCTGTGCTAATACTATGGATAATGGTCCATACAGATCATCGAACTGATCCTTTGGATCAAGAAATACTGGTTTATCATCCTGCGATAAGATAAGCGTCAACACAGCACAATCCATACCAAACAGCTGTCTTGCATGGTCTTCCAAATGATATAGATCTTCTTCTAAAATACTACTTCCATCCGGGTTCTTATCAAATATCACGAACACACATTTATTTCTTCCATTGATATTCTTTACATAACATGGCCCTGTTTCGGTATCATTTTTCATATATCCATGAATCTTTAACAATTCTATGATTTTCTGATACATAATTTCCTCCGCTTTGATTTATGTATCTACTATTATAACACAGAGGCTAGCCTTGTTTAAAATAAAACTCCTCAAGTCCGATCTTTATGCAATCTCCTTCTTTTAATACTGCTTTTTTATTCTTTTTCCCATTCAATTTTACACCATTGATCTTTATACCATTTGTCGAATCGAGATCTTCACAACATACATTTCCATCTTCTTTATAAAATCTTATATGTCTCCGACTGATCCCAGTTCCTTCTAATTGATGATCTGTTCCTTGTGTGGACCTTCCAATAACAAATCCATCGTCATCTAATACAATTTCTTTTTGTTCTGGATTCTTCGGAACCAGTCTTCCAATCGGTTCTTCCAGTAAAAGAACCGTCCTGTCATCCTCATCCTCTAACAGAATTGTTTTCTCATCCAATAATTCTGCAGCATTTTGTGTTTTCTGCCAAGAATCCACAAAGGTTTTTGGATTTTTGTTCTTTTTCCACAATTTATAACATCCATACACACTGACACCAAGACCTGCGATCGAAACTAGTGATCCGATCAAAAACAAATAATAAAATCCATATTCAAATATTTTTAATACAAAATAAACAATTCCCAATATGCTGCAAAAACAACCAACAACACTTATTATTTTCCCGATCAGAATTAAAATTCTTTTCGGTGTTTTTTCATAAATTTTGATTTCATCTTTTTCAGGAGAATCTTTCTCATCTCTTATAAGATCCGATAGATTCTCCTGCATATTTTGTGCTGATTTTGATTCTTCATTTTTTATTTTTTCTCTTAAAATTTCACCATTCATTTTCTCTGACCGAACTTCCAGATAATCTTTCATCTGCTCCATATTCGGTTTTTCTTTAATAAGAAAGCTGTGAAATTCATAATAAAAACGAACCCTCTTTTTATCATCTCCAGAAATATACTCGATACATTCTTCTATAAAGTCACGAAGCTGCTCATCAATCTTTTTTTCATACTCCGGCAGATAACAAAGAACTGGTCGATTTTCTTTATCCAGAAACATAGATTCCAAATCTAATTTTAAATGATCCAGCTCTAACAAATAGGAGGCTACCTGTTCAAAAACTTCCAAAAGATACGCAAAAAACAATTTCGGTTCTAACATAGAAATCCTGTCTTTTAACTTTGTGTAAATACCTGTTTCATAATAATAATATTCTTCTCCATCTTCGATCCGGAATTCACATGGCAGAAGACACGGAAGTGTATGATTGTAAAGAATATTTTTTTCATATGTTAATTTCTGTTCTTTTTTAACAACATAATAACTGGAAAAACCTTCTCTAATCCATTGCTCCTTCAAGTGCATTCCACCTCCTGATCTGATCGATCTCAAAATCTCCCTGTGCCTGATCATTTCCTTCATATTCAAACAAACAGATTCCAAACATACTTAAGAAATCACCTGCCACAACTGCTGATCTTGTCTTTATTTTTGCTGAAACTCTAAGCGGTGTTGTCGATACTCTAACCGAACTGACTTCTGCCATAAACAGATGCCTTCGCAATTGTTCTTTCATCTCTTTTTCAGCTTTTGTATTTCCTGACTTGTTTGACGATATCACATTTCCAGTGATCAGCTTTTGATTTACTTTCTGATACGACAACTTTCCCGTATCATACTCTGCCCCTGTAATTTTAACATCTGCCGCTTTCTGCACTGCTTCTTCCATAATTCCTTGTGCGATCCCACAATTCATAAAATAAAACAGATAGCTAAAAAACATCCATAGCACCATCAAAATGATTGGAAGCAGCGCACTGATTTCAACCGTCATGTATCCCCCTGTTTTGCGCATCTCGTGCATGGCCTCATCCCCTTTAATGTACTTAGATCTACTTGTTTGACTGTTCTTTTTAACCCGCTGCAGCCAAGATCCGTGTGATAAGATTCCCCTTCTTTTGCGATATATACACAGGAAAAATCACCTTTTTCATGCTTGGTGCATTTATCACATGGCTTGTATTGTGTCCGCTTGTTTCTATATTTTTCTACATCTTCGTCAACAGAAATATCCAATGACAGATGTGTACAGGAGAGATCTTTATGGTACACCGCTTCATGCGGTGTGATATAGACATAGCCTTTTTTTAATTCATCTCCGTCTGGTACATATCCTGTCATGGATTTTTGCCTTACACTTTGCTCATAGGATACTGTATGGGTTGATAAAAACGGCATTGTTTTGCGAATATAATAACGCACAGATACGATATATTCCCCTTTAGAGGTCAATGTCAGTCTACACGCCGCTGCCGCTCCTGCACTTCCTCCGATCAAAGCCGAATGGTCTAAAAACTTACAGTTTACCGCTGCCAGAAAAGCTGCCTTGGCACTAAATCCTGATAAGTCACTTCCAGATTTTTTCTTCTGCCTGATGCGATATTCATTAACTGCAGCCCTCTTTGCTGCCTCACAAGCACCATGAGAAATCTGTTGGTGGATCATCAAAATCTCTCCTGCACTTGTAAGCATCAAAAGAACGATCAAAAAAATGGGGACGATCAGACTCGCTTCCAATGTCATTGCACCTTCCTCATTTCCAGAAAGATTTGAGGCAGAGGAAGATGCTCTCTTGGATTTTTTTACGACGATCTTGTTGTTATTGTTATCATTTTGAACCGGATTCACTTTTGAGAAATGTTTTTGACAAGAGAACATCTTTCTCTGCCCCCTTTCTTTCATTTTGATCATTTAAATTTTAATACGTTACATATCGATACATTTTAAGATCTGTATATGTTGCGAATGGCAAGATCATTCCACCAAATCCGAGTTTTTTCAACTTCAAATTCTGCGTGATCTTGTAAGAAGAAATGCATTGATCCAATTTAAAATCTGACACTTTTCTTCGGATATTTTGTTCCATCAGATCCATCATTCGGAAATATTTTTGACGTTTATCTTTTTGTGATATCAACAGTAATAACAAATAATCCTCGTATGACATTCCCTGTTTCACAGGTTTTCTCTTGCAATTTAACGTTGCCAGTCCTGCAAAAGAAAGCTGCCAGTCTGAAGATGTTTTTACTGCTGGGATTTTTTTACCATCTGCAAGATTTCTTACATCGATCACTGATTCCCCATAAGCAAGTGCTAATAATAACAGATTCTTTGCAACCGCAACTGCTGGTGGAAATCCTGTAACTCCAAGAATTGACGCTGCTAACAATGCTGCTTCTTTTTCTTTGGCTGGATCTTGATATACACAAGCTGCATTCATCACAAATCTAAGTGCGATCATCCTCCAGAAAACCATTCCAAGATTCTCTTTTTCCGAATCTTTCCCTGCGATCAAGTATTCAATCTCATATTTAATCCCGTCTTTTTTTGTTGTATCTGTCAGAAAATGAAAATATTTTGTTGCATATAAAACTACCGGTAATTCACTTGCAAAGGAATCCGTTGATGCTGTTTTTTCGAATTCATCTAATTCTTTTTCCACATCTTTTCGGTTCATAAAATTCCATGCACTCTGCTTTGTTGTGTCTTTTTTGCCATAGACAATATTAATTGGAAGATCTGACACTTTTTTCTCTCCCATGATCAATGGGACCGAGCCTTCTTTTAACAATTTCATAAATCCTTTTCTCGGATCTTTTTTTACTGGTTCTGATGTTAGTGTTTTTTCATTTTCCGTTTCTTCTGCTTCTTCTTCCTCTTTTTGAATCTGATCCTTAATTCCTGAGAGCTCATTTTTCTGGTCTTCTCCAGCCTTGATCTTTTTGGTCAAGTTTTTCAAAATATCCCCTGCTGCTTCATATTGAATCTGCTGCCGAATCTGATATTTTAAAACTTCTCCTTTTTGTGCCGACAGATCAAGTATATCTGAAATTTTTGTACTTCCTGTTTGAAAGCGAAAAGGATCTCCATTCTGATCCAGACTTTCTTTCATGCGGTCTGAAAAATCTGTTTCGATCTTCTTGTGATATCTTGGATCCATCGCATAAATATGATACATATCCGCAAGCTCTTTCTGATAATTTCCTTTTGTATGAGAAAGCCCAGACATATAAATACCCATCGCCTTTCCCCTCGCTGTATACATATAGATTCCTTCCACACATACGCTGATCAACAGTAAAAAAACAAGAAATAACATTGCAAGAAATGCACTCATACTACCTTGCTCATCCCGGATCATTTGACTTGTCCTGTTTTACTGGTGATCGTTTTAAAAATGCTATCAACGACTTTCTTGATCTGCGTCTGGAAAATAATGACGAGTCCGATCAAAACTACAATGATCAAAATCACCTCAACAACACCCATTCCTGATTCATCTTTAAAAAAATGCTTTAGAAAATTTCTCATATGTTTTACCCCCTGACCTTTTATGAAAATGTAGATAGTGCTGGAAACATCAATAATACTAAAATAACAACCAACATTACCATCATCGGTGCGAGCAGTTTTGTGCTTGCTTGTTCTCCTTTCCTTTTTGCATGTTCTTTTTTCTCAAAAAAAGCTCCTTCTTCCTCTTCTTTTAACCTTAGAAACAGATCCGTTGAACCTCTTGTAATACTCTGTACGAGCAGAACAGATAATTTTTGATAAGAAGACAACCCAATCTTTTTGCCCATCTCACCAAATGCTTTTGTCTGTGGAACTCCAAATGAAATCTGTCTGCATGTTTTTTTGATCTGTTCATATACGAAGATTTCTTTTTTGTTTCCTCTTCTTTGTTCTTTCTCGTATTCCGTCGCTACTGCTTCCAATGCAGCCACCACACTCATTCCTGTCCCCAGAAATAAGATCAGATGTTCTATGATCTGTGGATACTCCACCATAGATTGTTCCAATGTCTGTATTCTTTGTTCCTTATATTTTTCATTTTCGTGATACCAGAAAAATATGATCACTGCAATCCCAAGAAATAAAATTGCAGGAATCTGACTTTCATTTTCCGCAGGTAAAAGTCTGCCCTGCCGGATCACATCTGGAAGATAAAACTGCTCCTTCGTAATATGTTTTTCTTCCAATTTCTTAAGATCCGCAATGATCTTTTGTTTTTCTGATACCTTTTTCCCTGAATTTCCAGGAACTACACAGACAGGAATCTTTAAGATCCTTACTTCTCCTTGACATTCCATCCTTGCATCAAGATTCAACAGATAGTCTTTTTTGACATTCTTCGAAAACACATTGCCTTCTTCATCGATGACTGTAGGATCATCACTCTGCCATTGTACAGCAATATTTTCCCCAGGTATCTTTACTGGCATTTCAAGATTTCGTTCCACTTCATTTAATGATTTATTTTTCGCCACAAGATGTTTCCTTAAATAAGCTTCTCCTCTGTCAAATGCCTGCGTAATCTGGGCTTTTGTATATCCTTTTGGATGAATCTCCAAGGTGTAAATATCATCATCGCTTTTTGTTTTAATACGAATCTGTTGCTCTGTAACTTCGCCGCCCGTTTCATCTCTCGTGATCAGAATTCTACGGTCCTGACTGAAATAAAAGATTATGGTCAGAAAAAGAACGATAAGAAAAATAATAGTCGCCACGCTTATGATCTTCACCTGTTCATACAGACTCTTCCTTACTTTCTCATCTAATTGTTTCTTTGTTCCTATGAAACAGGATCCTATCTCTGCTTTTCTTTTTTCTTTGAGTTCTTCTGGAAGTTTTTCCACGATCTTATTAATCCATTGAAACTTAAATTTCAATCTCAGTCACCCTCTCTGCCCATATATCTGCGATCCACAGACATAAAAGAGAAATCACTGCGACTAAAACTCCGGCAAAACTCTCATACAGTATGTCGAAATATCCAGGATTTGCAATCCTTACATAAAGGAGAATAAAATATGGCATGACAGACATGATCTTTTTCTCCATTTGTTTTGCCGCGATCATCGTGTGAATCTCTTCTTTTGTCTGGATTGCCTGACTTAAATGTTCTATCGTATTTTCCGTGATCTCAATCAGATTCCCACCACTTTTTTTCGCAATTGATATGACCTGTGCAAACTGATAAAATTCTTCCAGACCTACATGTTCCGCCATATCAAAAAGCAGATTATCCACAGGTTCGTTCATTTTGAGCTTGTTTATCAACAATTGAAGTTCTTTTGCCAACAAACTGTGTTCTTCATACATCTCCAGATCATTTTTTGCTGTTTTCAATGCATTTTCAATAGAGTATCCTGCAGATAGACTATTTCCAATAGAAATCATCATTTCACGGAATTCCTTTCGCAGCTTTTCCTTCTCCCGATGCACCTTATGAATTCTCTGTTGTTTCATAAAAACAAACAAATATGGAATCAAAAGAATCGCAAATGCAATTCGGTCAAAAAACAGCCATGCGATCATCACGATATAGCAAATTCCCTTAACCAACTCTTGCTTCTCATATTTCCACAGGCTGATCTCTTGCTTTAAAAAATTCCATAAGTTTCTGATATGCTTCATACTGACCATACTCCTTTAACTTCTTCTGATCACATAATTCTGATCTCATTGTAAGTTCATCATCTTCATTCATCTCAAACAACGGATGTAATGCTACCTGACTCGCCGCCATACCAGTAATCTCTGAAATCTCCATCAGTTTTCGACTTCCGTCAAAGCTTCTTCCAAGATGAATGATCACATCGATTGCAGATGCCATCTGCCCACGGATTGCTTCTACTGGCATATCGACTCCCATCAAGACCATCGTTTCGATTCGCTTAAGCATATCTTTACAGCTGTTCGCATGTCCTGTCGAGATGCTTCCATCGTGGCCTGTATTCATTGCATTTAACATAGACAAGGCTTCTTCGCCTCGCACTTCTCCGACGATGATCCGGTCTGGCCGTGAACGTAATGCCGCTTTGATCAGTTCTTTCATATCAACCTGATTTTCCCCCGCTGCATTCGCATTCCTCATCTCTAACCGGACCAGATTATCAATCCCATTAAGTTTCAATTCTGCGGAATCCTCAATTGTTATGATCCTCTCATCTTTTGGAATACAATTTGACATTCCATTAAGCAACGTCGTCTTCCCGCTGCCTGTTCCCCCCGAGATAAAAATGTTATAGCGCGCCCTTACAAGAATCTTCAAAAACTTCGCAATTTCTTCCGAAAATGCTTCCCGTTCACAAAGCCATGCTAATGTCATCGGTTCCTTTGCAAACTTTCGGATCGTCATCGTTGCCCCATCGATCGATATCGGCGGCAAAATGATATTTACTCTCGAACCATCGTTAAGTCTCGCATCCACAATTGGATTTCGTTCATTCACCATACGGTTCGCTCCTGATGCAACCTGCTGAATTACCTGATATAATTTTTCATTATCCGAAAAATGCCCAGGATATCGGTGCAGTTTTCCTTGCCGCTCAATAAAAATATTTTTATAGCCATTGATCATGATCTCCGTCACAGAATCATCTTCTAACAGATCTTGCAGAATATCCAATCTTCGAAGAGCATAAAAAACTTCCTGATTCAAGCGAATCTTGTCAGACAAAAGCAACGGATATTCTTCTGATATTTTCATAATCTCTTCCTGAATCACTCCTTTTAAATGTTCGTCAGAAATCTCCTGTGAAAAATTCAATTTCTCCATTACTCTTTGTTTCAGCAATTCCTTCAAGGCCACTGCCCCCTTCCTCCTTTGTTCTTCCAGCTCTCAAGCATCACTTCTTCCCAGTTTGTCAATTTCCATACTCCATGTTTTCTCATCTGTTTTTGAAACTTCTTATATTCCATACACCCCAGATCTTGCCGCATAAGAGGAAGAAAAATCCGGTCAAACAACCCAAAGAACTTAAGATCTGGCGGTGATGCGATGCCAATATCAAAAATAATATAAATTCCTGCTTCTCTTAATTTCTCCAAAAACCACTCATAATCCTGCATGGATAATTCCCGATAATCCAGATAACATGAAGCTCCCGCAAATCCCACACAACCATCAAACTTCTTCTGATGTTTCATAAAATATTCTATAATATCTTCTTTATGTTCTTTGATATAAAACAACAAAAGATCATCTGTCTCATCTTCTTCAAAGTGTCCATATGGCTGCATTCCAAAATAAATCCATCCATTCGAAGCTGCCATATTCCTTGCAAACGCTGATATCTCCAGTCTTGGAATCGGAGAATAGACTCCTAAGATCCGTTCATTTTCAATCTGAGGGCTTACATTCAGGCAATGATAGATCCCCGCTGCGATCTCTTTTGCACTCTGGCAATACATCCCACCCATAGATTCATTTGCTCCAATTCGGCAAACCGGAAAATCTCCATGATAATCCGTCTCTTCTGCCAGTACCAGACATTCAAAATCTCCCTCTTGTTCCTGTTTAAAAAACATCTCCTCATCCGACGTAAATGATGCCGTCATCGGGAAATCTTTCTGGTGATTTAAGTATTCCATCAGCCGTTTTCCATACTGATGGTCTTTGTGATAAATACCGATTGAAATATCCTTCATAGTCCACCTCCTAACAGGCAGATCATGTACGCTGCAAGGATCCCAAATGAAAAATGTATCATTCCATCTTTCATCAGATTCCCATTCTCTGTCTCGTACATCAATAATCTCTTGTTATCCTTACATTGTGTTACATATTGAAATAAGCGAAATAATCGCAGATGGAAGTTCTTCCTCTTCCATAAAAAGATCACGGCATAAATACCGTTACATATAAATGACAAAATCAGAAACTGAGGCATTGCCCGTCCGATAGATATTGCACATACCATCAGCAGCTTCACATCTCCACCGCCAAGGCATCCAATATAGAATAATAATCCACAGCTGATCAGCACAACCAAAACTCCGATCATCATATCTGCTGCCTTCATCCCAGAAACTCCTGCAAGAACCAGCGTGATCAACGCTCCCGCCCCATTGAGCTTATTCGGGATCTTGAAATCTCTGTAATCATAAATTGCTGCCATGATCAAAAATAATAGAATCCATATCTTCATCTTTCCTCCTTCCTTTATGTTCCATTATTTTACATCTATTCACAGTATTTGTCTAGTATTTTTTCTATTATTTTACAGAAATACAAAATCCAGTATTTTACTAGCGCACTTTACATCACATTATTACTGCAATAAAAACACCGCTGCCGCATACAACGCAATAATTCCTGGAAGCCCCAACAGTGCACCTGTTCCAATGGACAAGATATTAAGATTGACTGGTGCTGTGATTCCTTTCCGCATACAAACAATGCTGATTCCATATACGATCATCGCACAAAAAGCTCCCCGCAGCAAAAGCACCAGCAAATATGCCGGTTTCCTTACAATTCCAATCATCAGACAGATCATACATCCCGCTGCCACTATGTAAAAGATCATTTCATTTTGTCCCATAAAAAAATCCCTCCTTATGTAATCTTATGTTACATAAGGAGGGATATTCGTTTCTTATATGCTCCTAAGCTTTTATGAAAATAAATTAGACAGCCAGCTGAAAATAGACTGGAAGAAAGCTGCGATCTTATCAAAGATTCCCTGACTTCCTCCAAGCTTATCATATAAATCTTTTGCTTGAGATTTTAACTGAGACACATTCAGATCAAGTCCTGAAATCTTATCCATCAGACTCTGTATCTTCGCTCGGTCTGCATCAGAAAGATTGATATTTAAATCTTTTGCAGACTCTTCAATCGCCTGTTTGATCTCAGATGGAGATGACAGATTATCTTTTGCAACTTTCTGTTTGACATCTGCGATCAGTTTCTCTGCATCGTCAGAACCGATATTTTCCGCAACTTCTCCCGTTGTGATCAACTCGTCTGTCGCTGCATCTTTGCTCTTTTCTGGAATCTTCTTTCCTGTCATTTCTTCGTAGGCTTTCATAACGCCAACCAATGCTGCTGTTCCAGAAATCTTAAATGGACCAGCTACTTTTACATCGGCATTCTTGATCCCTGCTGTGATCAGAGCATTTCGATACATTCCAGATGTGCAGTAAGAGATATTCTGTGTTGTGACATTCACTCCATTTCCATCATCTTTCTGTTCTACAGTCACAGAAGATAATGCTCTTGTTCCGATCACTCTGCTTGATAGATAGCTGTCCAAATATTCATGTTCATCTTTATTTGTTACAGTAATAACTTTATAGTCGCTATTATCATCTAAATCCAGAAGTTCTAACACTTTCTTTTTCTGGGAAGCTGTTAAGTCAGCTCCAAGTGCCAGATATTTCTGATCAACGCTGTCTGCTTTGACAGTTACAGATGATAATACCATTGCGACACAAAGTCCTGCTGCAAGGAATTTTCCAATAAACTTTCTCATAAATCCTTTTCCTCCTGCTTATTAATTTCTTTCATCATAGCAAAAACGAATCTGACTTTCAATAGACCAAAATCATAAGAATTTCTTACGAAAATTTATACTTCTTTAACTGCAGCTTTTTTCTTTCTTCTGAAAAAAGCCATGATCAGGATAAAAACAACAAAACCTGCAATACTCAAAATTGCCCCTTCTTTAAATCCAACAGATACATAAGTCAGTGAAACTTTATGCTTTCCTTCCGGCACTTTCACTGTCAAAAATGCTTTCCCAAGTGCTTTTGTTTTCACTTTCTTGCCATCAATCTTCACCGTCCATCCTTTATCGTATGGAATTGAGAAAAATAACATCTGATCTTCCTGTGCATGGATCGTTCCACTTAGATGATTTCCTTTGGCACTGGTAAGTTTCCATGCATTTTCCTGCATCCTCTGTGCAAGTTCTTCCATCACTTCTTCATCAAGTTCCGCTGCTGTCAATCTTACAACTCCAGACATTCCATTATCTTGTTTGAGTTGCATTTTGATACGGATCTCATCACCTTTCTGCACGTTTCCAAGATAAATAATCTGTGAATCCAGCCTTCCCGTCAAAACCTGTTCTCCATTTTTCTCGATCACAGTATTTTCTACCTGGCTTCCATCAAAATGAATATACAACCGCCTTGTTTTTGTTGATCTGATCGTAAATACCATGTTATCTGGTCGTGCGGATGTATTTTCAAATACATATTCTCCATCACCATTATCGGATGTGATCTTACAATCGTTTAATTGCGGCTTAGCTGTTTTGACCATATGAAACAACTCATCAACATCAAATGCACTCGTTGCCAGATCATTTTGTACATAAAATGGATTATAATCTTCATAATCCCAAGTTTGTACCAAGTCATCCATCGTATAGGCAAGTGCTGTTCGATAAGGATTTTTATAAACCGTGACATTTCCAACACTTTCTTTTAGTGAAAATTCGGTATATTTCGTATCATATGGACGGTAAATCTGATATTTCATGGACATCAGATTATTTGTAAATGGCGTTGCACCTTCATATAAATATTCATTTACACCTGTGTAGAATCCAAGCTGATCCATCATATCGACAACGTTTCCCTGTGCTGTGGAACCAAACAATGTCATTCCATTTAAGGTATGCCAGATACTTTCATCAAGCATACGCCCACTGATCAATTCCATTCTTGTCTCTACATTTTTCTGATACTCTTTTTTTACTTCTGTGATAGCTTTGGTATCCTGAAAATAACTATCTGTATCGACGGTTCCATTTTCCTGAAATCCCATCACTGCCATCGCTGCGGTTTCTACTATAAATAAGAAACAGATCAATGTTGTAAATATTTTCTTCCTGAAAATCTTCTTCTGATATAATGCGAAACAAACCATATAAACTGCGATCGCTGCAACTGTTGCGTAAACCGTTTTCATTTCCAATTTCACTGTCGACGTTTTCATTGTGATTCCGATCAAAATACCGCATAGGATCACTGCAAAATAAATCCACAGTGAAACTTTTCTTTTGCCTCTTACCAACACACAATATCCTTCATACGCCATCGCAAGCAATGCAAAAATATACAAAAACGCAAAGCGGTTTGGAATTCCATACTGATCATGAAAACCATGCCAAACATAACCTAAGACAGGCATATTGAAACTAAAAAATAAAAATACAAGTAATAACAATCTTCGAATCTTATCGATCAGGCGAATTTCTCTGACTGCCAGATAAAATCCTGCCATTAATAAGGTTAAGATTCCACAATATAAATTGATCTTACTGTCATCTACCGCCATCGTAAGCGGTGTTGTCCCAAGAAAATGTCTGGAAAACAGATTTCCAAATGTTCCATACCATAATTCTTTTGGAAATTGTAATTTGGCTGAGGATGTCTGCATGATCCCAAGGTAAGCTGGCAGTAACACAACTGCTGCCATTGCTCCAGATAACAGTGAATATCCTGCAAAGCGGAATCCATTTGTAAAAAATTCTTTGACATTTTTATGTGGATATAATAAATACCACAAGATTAAAAATAAACATGTCATATAGGACATATAAAAGTTACACCATAAAGAAATAAATAATGCAAAACAATAAAGTCTTCCATCATGTTCTTTGATCAGCTTATCAATACCATACAAAATGAGTGGAAGCATCATCATGACTTCCATCCACATAATATTCCAACTGTAGCCAACCATATAACTGCATAATCCATATGCCATTCCGAACGCAACAATGGATATCTCATCCTTTCCACGGCGTTTTCTAAAATAAAATGCGGCTGTAAAGCAACACAGTGCGATCTTTAAGACATACAAATGACTTAATATCATCGTAAGCATTGATTTCGACACAAGTGCGATCACCAGATTTAGTGGACTTGCCAGATAATACGCCCATAGTCCAAGGAAATTGTATCCAAGACCTGCATGAAAAGAATAAAACATCGAATCCATGCTTTTTAATTTTTCCTGATAATCTGCAAAAAAGGGCAAATACTGATGCAATGCATCAACGATCAGAAATGATTCACTGCCAAATGGCTGTATCTTCTCTGCGATCGCGATTCCTTCTAATAGAAGAACCGGCAGAAAAAACGAGAGTAACAGATACTTATGAGTTTTCAATATGTCTTTGATTTTGTTTGTCATGTCTGCTCCATTCTTTTACACGGTGATTGATTCCCATGATCATATGATATCTTTTTTTGATCATGGATGTGATCGAACCATGGGTCAATTCCGTAACATTTCCCCCATGTCTTCGATAATAAATAAGAGGTTCCTCCAAAAATACAACTTTCCCGAGTTGTTCTGACAGCAATCCGATCCATTGGTCATGAATCCAGATGTCATCTGGGATTGGCAGAATTCTTTTCATTGCGGATCTTCTGACTGCCATACAGCATCCGATATAGGAATTCTTTTTCATATTCTTCCAGAAGCCTGTTCCGCTATTTCTCCACTCAAAAGTGGTTTGATCTAAAGATGAAAGTTTTTCATCTACAATCTGTGCATCATGAACAACTGCCATCACTTTCGGGTCTTCAAATACACGCTCAATCTCTCTCATTTTATTTTTTTTCCACACATCATCCTGATCAGATAAGAAAATGATCTCCCCTCGACAATGCTTAAATGCATTCTCAAAATTTTTTACGACACCCTTCCCAGGTCCTTTAATTATGCGGATTCTTTGGTCGTTTTGGACCCAATCCTCAAGTATTGCTTCTGATCCATCACTAGCATCATCCACTGAAATGATCAGTTCATCTGTCTCTTCCATATTATCAAGAATCGATCTTATTTGCTCATCTATATATTTCGCGCCATTATAAAAAGCCATTGCCACAGATTTCATACTAATTTCCTTCCTGCGTATTGATTTTCTTGAAATATTATACCATATCTTATATAATAATTCTAAGACAAAGGCGTCATTGAGAAAAAGAGGCGTTTTCCGACCTCTTTTTGTTTTATCTTTTGGGATGTGCCAACACCCATTTGAAGAAGATACCCTCTGTTTTAAACACACATATCATTATGACTTATAAGGAGGAAACAAAATGTCATACGTAGATGAAGTGATCGAGCAGGTAGTTGCTCAGAACCCAGCAGAACCTGAATTCCATCAGGCTGTAAAAGAAGTTTTAGAATCATTAAGAGCCGTTGTTGAAGCAAACGAAGAAGCTTTCAGAAGAGATGCTCTTCTTGAACGTCTTGTAAACCCAGAACGCCAGTTCAAATTCCGTGTACCTTGGGTAGACGACAAAGGACAGGTTCATGTTAACACAGGTTACCGTGTACAGTTCAACAGTGCGATCGGACCTTACAAAGGTGGTTTAAGACTTCACCCATCTGTTAACCTTGGAATCATCAAATTCTTAGGATTTGAACAGATCTTCAAAAACTCTTTAACAGGACTTCCTATCGGTGGTGGTAAAGGTGGATCTGACTTCGATCCTAAAGGAAAATCTGACCGTGAGATCATGGCATTCTGCCAGAGCTTCATGACAGAACTTTGCAAATACATCGGAGCAGATACAGACGTTCCTGCCGGTGACATCGGAACTGGTGCAAGAGAGATCGGTTACATGTTCGGTCAGTATAAGAGAATCCGTGGACTTTATGAAGGAGTTTTAACAGGTAAAGGTTTATCTTATGGTGGATCTTTAGCTCGTACAGAAGCTACAGGATACGGACTTCTTTACTTCACAGACGAAATGTTAAAATGTAATGGTAAATCTATCGAAGGTGCTACAATTGCTGTTTCTGGAGCTGGTAATGTTGCTATTTACGCAATCGAAAAAGCTCAGCAGTTAGGTGCTAAAGTTGTTACAGCTTCTGACTCTACAGGATGGATTTATGACAAAGATGGTATCGATGTTGAATTATTAAAAGAAGTAAAAGAAGTAAAACGTGCTCGTTTAACAGAATACGCTGCTGCTCGTCCAAGTGCTGAATATCACGAAGGAAGAGGAGTTTGGTCTATTCCTGTTGACATTGCTCTTCCATGTGCAACTCAGAACGAATTACACTTAGAAGATGCTAAACAATTAGTAGCAAACGGATGTTACGCAGTTGCAGAGGGTGCTAACATGCCTACTACATTAGAAGCTACAGAATACTTACAGAAAAACGGAATCTTATTCGCACCTGGTAAAGCTTCTAACGCTGGTGGAGTTGCTACATCTGCTCTTGAAATGTCTCAGAACAGCGAGAGATTAAGCTGGACATTCGAAGAAGTTGATGGAAAATTACAGAACATCATGGTTAACATTTTCCACAACTTAGATGACGCAGCAAAACGTTACGGAATGGAAGGAAACTATGTAGCTGGTGCTAACATTGCAGGATTCGAGAAAGTCGTAGATGCAATGACAGCTCAGGGTATTGTTTAATCCTTAAGAAGAAAGAAGAATGTTCCCGTGGGACGGAATGTTCAATTAAAATAATGTCATGTGTATGTAGAAAGCGGAGATCCTTTTATGGATTCTCCGCTTTTTGGGTTTTATTTATTTGCTTTTAATTTCGGTGTTCTTATGATCTGTACGAGCAATGGAATAACCATGATAAACCATACGATCGGTTCTGCTACGATAACACCTGCATATCCCATCAAAGGAACTAATGTAAATGCGATCACCACTTTTCCGACCATTTCTAATCCACTGGATACTAATGGTGTGATCTGATCCCCGATTCCTTGCATAACATTTCTTACTATACTGATGACCGCTGTCACATAATAAAAGATCGTATTAAACTTCAGGTAATTTGTTGCATTTACAATGACTACATCTTTGTGACTTCCAGTAACCATATGGACTAACTGCGGTCCGATCGTATAACTTGCGATCATCGCAAAAGTTGACCAGACACATGTATAAATGATCGCTAGTTTCATACCTTCCTTAATTCTGTCAACTTTCCCAGCTCCCATATTCTGACCACAGAATGTTGCCATCGTCTGGCCAAAGACACTGAACATGATCATATATATTTCTGTGATCTTTCTTGCCGCTGTATGGGCTACGATAATTTCCTGCCCAAGCTTATTGATCGCTGTCTGTAAGGTAAGTGATCCAATATTCACAAGAGAACTCATAAATCCCATAGACATTCCTGTCGCCAGCATTTCTTTGATCATTTTAGATTCTAGATCTTTAAAATCATTTTTATTCAGACGTAATAATTCGTACTTATGAATCATATAAAAGCAGCAAATGACCAATGCGATAAACTGTGCCAACACAGTTGCTGCTGCCGCACCCCATGTTCCCGTTTTCCATACTGCAACAAATAAAAGATCCAGTACGATATTTAATCCTACAGAAATCGCAAGAATCAATAATGGTGTTAACGTATCTCCGATGGCACGCATCACCGCCATCAAAATATCATAAAACATCGTGACCCATAAACCAATGATAATGATCAGTATATATTGTTTCGCTTCGATAAATAATTTACCTGGAACATTCAAAAATCCTAAAATCGGATTGATAAATACCGTTCCGATCAAGATTAAAATAGCAGAAACGATCACTCCTAACACAAGTGCGATCGCAAATGATCTTCGAACTCTCTTTTTATCACCTGCTCCAAATTTCTGCGCTGTAATGATCGCAAATCCATTGGCCAGACCTAATAAGAAACCAACGATCAAGTTACTGATCGTTGTCGTTGCACCAACTGCAGCAAGTGATCGTTCTCCAAGAAAACTTCCGACAATTCTTGTATCAGCAAGACTATATGTAAGCTGTAATAAGTTTCCTAAAAATACTGGAATCGCAAATCCTAAGATCAATGTTGAAATCTTTCCTTTTGTCAGATCTTTCATTATTGATCCTCCGCTTTCTGTAATCTTCCATCTCCATCGATCACAACTTTCATTCCTTCATTGATATCTCTTTCGTATAGTAATTTATCTTCCATGAAGATTATTGTTTCTTCCTTCGTTATTTCTTCTTTTAAATATACTTTATCTTTGATTTTCTGTCCTTCCGGGCGGCCTTCACAACCGAAGTCTGGTTCTTCGATTCTTGTGACGTAGTATGTACTCATATATTGATTTTCCTTCTTTCTTTGTTTGTTATGTTTGAAAATTTTGTAAAATAAAAATCATCTGTAATACGATTTTTATTGCCGTATCACAAACGATTTTTATTTTAGCATAAATGATGTTGTTAGGACAGTATAGATTGCATTTCTTTTGCTAACCACTACGATTTCCTATATTTCCACATCAAAACCGAACCAATATAAGAAACCAAAACCATTACAATTGATATCACTACTGCATTCTTTAAAAACACCTGACTCCCCGGAATTCTTGGTATTTTTCGTATTGCATAAAAGATCAATCTACCTCCTACATAGCAAACTAAAAACAATGGCAATCCTACGAGTCTGTTTCTTATATTTTTTAAATGTAGCATGAGATTTACTGGAATCTGAATTGACATGCATAAGAAACTTACTACAACGATCCATTGAATCACTTGCTTTACTTCATAGAACGGAACTTCAACATTGAGAACGCCAAGTGCTCTTCCGATCAAGAATATGATGGTCATAATTGCTGTCGCTACAATTCCAAGAAGATACCTTATACCAACTTGTTTCCTTCCACTGACTGGTAAGATCTTGCAATACTGATTCCATCCACAGGCTTGATCATCAATCATTGTATCATTAAGCTGAATTACAAGAAGTGCTGACAAAACAGCCCCTCCAGTACCAAATCCAAAAAATCCTATGATCATCTGAAGAACTAAAAGTATCCAAATCACATATTTAATTCCACATTCCATAATCCTGCATTTGTATTCTAAACACAAACCTTTCACACTGCGCCCTCCTTATTGATTATTCCGCTTCTCGTATAATTTGCAACTCAATACACCTGAAAAACACCAAATGATAAATAGCAAAATCAGAAATACAATGGTCGGGAATGGCAGATTTAATAACAATTGCTGCAACCTATATGGGTAAAGCATTCCAAGAAAACATACAATCATCGCTGCAGATACCCTTCCTTCGTCATATCCATATCTGCACAAAATCGGAAATACAAATATCATATCCAATGTACCGTTAATCCATATAGCTTTTACAACACGACCAATAAAGTAAATATTGATTCTGCCCACTATCATCTTCTGGCAGATCATACTTCCTGCAAAAACTAAGATACTCGCGATTATCACGATCCCAAAACCAAAGATATATTTTGAAACAACAATCTCCCTTCCATTGATTGGAAATGTTGCTCTGTACATATCCCAATTTGATTTTTTTTCATATTCTACCGAATGCATTAGAATATAGAAAATCGTTATTACTGCACAATATATCCAAAAAGATTCATCAGGGAAAAAGTCTGTATTTTTTATAATTGGCAGCAATACTCCTAACCCCAGCATTGCCAGCATATGTATCCGATACTGACTCCACAAACTATACCATTCTTTTCGTATTAATCCTTTCATACCCACACTTCCTTCTATTCTTCCTGTCCTTTTGAGAGAAATACGATAATTTCTTCTAATGTTGCCATATCTGTCTCATAATCTTTCGGCATCTTCGATCTGTCTACCAATGCTTCAACTCCATATGGATTTTCTCTTACCCCTTTAACTGCCTGTTCATCAAATTCTTTCAGCTCTTCTTTGGAACATTTTAAGATTCCATATTGTTCAATCAGGCAATCTTTTTCTTCATATAATTTCAAACTTCCCTGATCAATATATGCAATATAATCACAAAGTCTTTCAAGATCACTGACAATATGAGAAGAAATCAAAACAGACTGATCTTCTTCTCTTGTAAATTCATAAAGAATATCCAGAATTTCATCTCTCATAAATGGATCTAAACCACTCGTTGGTTCATCTAAGATCAGTAGTTTTGCATGATGAGAAAATGCCACTGCAATCGCAAGCTTCATCTTCATTCCTTTGGAGTAATTCTTAAACTGCTTTTTCCATTTCGGAAGTTCAAATTGATCGATCAATTCATAATATCGTTTTTCATCCCAGTTTCTATAAATATTTTTCATGATATTGTTCATCTGGTCTGCTGTCACATATTCTGGAAATGATGGCTCATCCAGAACGACTCCAATATCCTGTTTTGTCTCTGTAAAATCTTCCTCAATATTCTTTCCTAACACATAGATTGTTCCGCTGTCTTTGTGAATCATATCCATAATCAGACGGATCGTAGTACTTTTCCCTGCCCCATTCTTCCCGACAAGTCCAAGAATACAACCTTCTGGTAGTGAAAATGTCATATCTTTCATTTCAAATCCTTTAAATGACTTTGATACATTTTGTAATTCTAATGCATTCTTCATTATTCATCCTTTCCAATGATCTTGATCATATCGATCAGATCATCTTTTGTTAACCCGCATGTTCTTGAAAGCTTCACTGCTTTCTCCAAATATTGTTCTACCTTCTTTAAATTCTCCTCCTTGATAAGCTCCAGATTCTTCTCCGCCACAAAACAGCCTTTTCCTGCCACAGAATTAATAAATCCATCTTTCTCAAGCTCATCATACGCCCTCTTTGTTGTGATCACACTGATCCTTAAATCCTTCGCAAGTCCTCGAATCGATGGAAGCATTTCGCCAGCTTCTAATTCTTCTATAATGATCAGATTCTTGATCTGTTCATAAATCTGTTCATAGATTGGCTGATTCTTGGCATTGCTGATTATGATTTTCACTTAATTCTCTCCTTTCTTTGTTTTTCTGTATATGCACAGTATATACAGTCCGTTTTTTATTGTCAAGAGAAAAGAAAGAATCCTACAAAATCAAAACCACCGGCTTAGCCGGTGGTTTGTACTAGCCCTATAAGGGCTTATTTTATTTATTTTGGTTTACTGGCTCACCCGTAAACGGGTCAATATATTCTTTTAGTGTCATCTGATCATACTCTAAATCATTTTGTAATTGATTTTGAATATGTTCTTGTATCTTCTTTGCATTTTTCCCTACAGTATCTACGTAATATCCTCTGCACCAGAAATGGCGATTTCCATATTTGTATTTTAAATTTGCATGGCGTTCGAAGATCATAAGTGTACTTTTTCCTTTCAAATACCCTACAAAACT
>ENA-OQKP01000401-OQKP01000401.1-human-gut-metagenome-genome-assembly--contig:-NODE-401-length-36966-cov-7.750400_pt1 | contig 36966 bp, 36 predicted proteins | sample MGYA00242780_ERZ504802 | MGnify/ENA primary metagenome ERZ504802 (study PRJEB26092, sample SAMD00036406) | human gut metagenome | host: Homo sapiens | study: EMG produced TPA metagenomics assembly of... | reverse complement strand
AACAAGACCGCCGTCACGTAATATCTGGGCGGCTTCTTTTAATTCTTCATCATTTATATTTTCTGTGTCATTTATTTTGATTCGTTTGGTTTCCATGGTGATTTTCTCCGTTTATATATGCTTGTAGACTCAGGTTCCCCGCGCTGTCGCGCTCTACTGCCTGCTTTCGCAGGCGGAACCTTCGTTAATGGTCCAAGAAAAACAAATGCCACCTTCGGTGTCGCTTGTTTTTCTTTTGGACTCATTATATCATATCTTAGAAAGAAAAAACAGTCGTGAGAATCTTAACATTCCCACGACTGTTTAAAATCAGCCTGAAGCCTTTTATTTCTGCGCTGTTCCAATACGGACTAATGCACGGTGAAGCTTTGCTTCTGCCAGCTTTATCGCTTTGTCATCCATACCTGACTGCTGCAGCTTCTCTTCTGCCAGTTTTTTTGCCTCTTCGGCACGGGCTACATCAATATCCTCGCTCCACTCCCAGGTAGTAGGGATCAGACGGCATTCGCCGTTCATCATGGTCAGCATTCCGCCGATGCAGGCTGCTTTCCTCTCAGTTCCGTCCTCTAATACCACATGGGCAGCTCCCATTCCAATAGCCGTACAATAATTCATATGGCGGGCCAGGATGGCAAGGTCTCCGTGGATGGTACGGCAGGACACGCTCTGTACCTGACCGTCAAATACTTCCCCGTCCATGGTCGCGATCTGTAAATGGAAGGTCGTCATATACCTGTTCCTCCCTTCTACTGCTGCTGTTTTGCTTTTTCGTATACATCATCAATGGTACCGGCAAACAGGAAGCAGCTCTCCGGGATGTCATCGCATTCGCCGTCTAAGATCTTCTTAAATCCGCGGATGGTTTCTTTTAACGGCACGTACTGGCCCTTCATACCTGTGAACTGCTCTGCTACGGAGAAGCTCTGGGACAGGAATCTCTGTACCTTACGTGCTCTGGATACGGTCAGCTTATCTTCTTCAGAAAGTTCATCCATACCCATGATAGCGATGATATCCTGCAGTTCCTTATAACGCTGCAGCACTCTCTGTACAGAACGTGCTACCTGATAATGCTCTTCGCCTACTGTCTCAGGAGACAGGATACGGCTGGTAGAATCCAGCGGATCTACTGCCGGGTAAATACCCTGGCTGGCAATATCACGGGAAAGTACGGTGGTTGCATCCAGATGGGTAAATGTGGTTGCAGGAGCCGGGTCAGTTAAGTCATCTGCAGGCACGTATACAGCCTGTACAGATGTGATAGAGCCCTTCTTAGTAGAAGTGATACGCTCCTGTAAAGCACCCATTTCTGTTGCCAGTGTTGGCTGATAACCTACTGCTGAAGGCATACGGCCAAGCAATGCAGAAACCTCAGAACCAGCCTGGGTGAAACGGAAGATGTTATCAATGAACAGCAGCACGTCCTGATTCTTAACATCACGGAAGTATTCTGCCATAGTCAGTCCGGAAAGGGCAACTCTCATACGTGCGCCCGGCGGCTCGTTCATCTGGCCATATACTAAGGCAGTTTTATCGATAACACCGCTTTCCTGCATCTCTCCGTAAAGGTCATTTCCTTCACGGGTACGCTCTCCTACACCGGTGAATACGGACAGACCGCCGTGTGCAGTTGCTACGTTGTGGATCAGCTCCATGATAAGAACTGTTTTTCCTACACCTGCACCACCGAAAAGACCAATCTTACCACCCTTTGCATAAGGGCAGATCAGGTCTACGACCTTGATACCTGTTTCCAGGATCTCTGTTGCCGGTGTCTGCTCCTCATAAGATGGAGCCGGACGATGGATCGCCCAGCGTTCCTTTGCCTCTGGAGCAGGCTTATTATCTACAGGATCGCCTAACAGGTTAAATACACGTCCCAGGCACTCATCGCCTACAGGTACGGTAATAGGGCTTCCTGTATCTACTGCGTCTGTACCGCGCACAAGTCCGTCTGTGGAACTCATAGCGATGCAGCGCACTACGTCATCACCGATCTGCTGCGCAACTTCTGCGATCAGCTTATGACCGTTGATGTCGATCTCAATTGCGTTCAGCAATGCAGGCAGTTCCCCTTCCTTGTACCGGATATCCAGTACCGGTCCGGTAACCTGCACCACCTTTCCAATGTGTTTCTCTGTCATATATCTATCTCCTCTTTAAGGCTCCTCTGCACCAGCTACGATCTCAGTGATCTCCTGGGTTATGCTGGCCTGACGGGCACGGTTGTAATACAGGCTGAGCTGTTCGATCATCTCTCCTGCATTCTTGGATGCAGCATCCATGGCAGTCCTTCGTGCTGCCAGCTCACTGGCAACAGACTCACACATGGCACCATATACCATACCAGCCAGATACTCCGGCACGATGGCGTCAAACACCGTTTCGCTGTCCGGCTCATATAAGATCAGGGAATGAATCTGTTTCATATCCTTTTCTTCCCCTGAAAGGTCTTCTAACGGAAGCATGGATGATACATCCGGCTTCTGGGAAAGCATAGAGACAAAGTTGGTATAGCCCAGAGCTGCATGGCCAAATTCCCCGGCCTTAAAAGCCCTGCACAATAAAGCTGCGATCTCAAAGCAGTCGGATACAGAAATATCTCCTGCTTCTGCGAATTCTTCAGTTACCAGTTTTATGCCCCTGCGTTTGTAATATTCCACTGCTTTCTTTCCGATAGGAAGTACACAGTAGTCTTTCCCGGCAGTCTGGCTCTCCATTTCCTTGAACAGGTTGGAATTGTATCCACCTGCCAGTCCTCTGTCACCGGCGATCACTACATAGCACCATTTTTCGTTTTTGCTCTTCTTTGTATATACAGAAGAAAGATCTGTGTTGCCTGCAGCGATCCGTTCCAGTGTGTTTTCCAGAGTGTGGAAATAAGGCCGGCTTGCATCTGCCCGTTCCTTTGCCTTACGCAGCTTGGAGGATGCCACCAGTTCCATTGCCTTGGTGATCTGCATGGTGCTCTGTATGCTCTTCATACGGAGCTTCACGGCTTTCATATTTGCAGCCATGTGTTCCCTCCTTATAATTCATATCATTGACCCCTGCGCTCCCGAAACAGGGAAGCAGGAACCTGATATCACTATTATCTGGTCTTTAAAAACCGGTCGGTATAGTCAGCAAGAGCAGCTTTTAACTTCTCTTCTGTCTCGCCTTCCAGTTTTCCGGTAGTACGGATACCTTCCATAGCAGCCACGCCCTGTGCATCACTGTCAAGGAATGTATAAAGTCCTTCTTCGTATGCCTGGATATCCTCTACTTCAACACTGGTCAGGATACCCTTTACTACCGCATACAGGATCGCTACCTGCTTCTCTACAGGTACAGGTGTGCTTCTTCCCTGTTTTAAAACTTCCACGATACGTGCGCCCTGTGCCAGACGTGCCTTAGTGTCTGCATCCAGGTCAGAACCGAACTGTGCGAAGCTCTGCAGCTCTCTGTACTGGGAGTATACCAGTTTCAGGGTTCCGGCAACCTTCTTCATTGCCTTGATCTGTGCATTACCACCAACTCGGGATACGGAAATACCAGGGTTTACAGCAGGCATGATACCAGAGTGGAACAGCTCTGTCTCCAGGAAGATCTGTCCGTCAGTAATGGAAATAACGTTGGTAGGGATGTATGCAGATACGTCACCTGCCTGTGTCTCAATGATCGGAAGGGCTGTAAGAGAACCGCCTCCCTTTTCATCAGAAAGCTTTGCTGCACGCTCCAGTAAACGGGAGTGCAGATAGAATACGTCACCAGGATAAGCTTCACGGCCCGGTGGACGGCGGATCAGAAGGGAAAGTGCACGATATGCAACCGCATGCTTACTTAAGTCATCATAGATGATCAATACGTGTTTTCCCTTGTTCATAAAATATTCACCCATTGCACAGCCTGAATAAGGTGCAATGTACTGTAATGGGCTTGTCTCAGATGCAGTTGCAGCAACAACAATGGTATAATCCATAGCGCCGCCTGCCTGCAGCTCAGATACCAGGCTGGCAACAGTAGAACGTTTCTGTCCGATGGCAACATAGATACAGATAACGTCTTTGCCCTTCTGGTTTAAAATGGTATCTGTAGCAATAGTAGTCTTACCAGTCTGTCGGTCACCGATGATCAGCTCTCGCTGTCCTCTTCCGATAGGGATCATGGAGTCGATCGCCTTGATACCTGTCTGTAATGGTTCCTTAACCGGCTGTCTGTCACAGATGCCGGGTGCCGGTGATTCCACCGGTCTGTATTCAGTTGTCTCAATAGGGCCTGCGCCATCGATCGGCTGGCCGATGGCATTTACAACACGTCCGATCATTGCCTCGCCTACAGGTACGCTTACTACCTTTCCTGTACGCTTAACTGTCTGTCCTTCACTGATCCCCTGATCAGAACCGAACAGAACGACGGAAACGCTGTTTTCTTCCAGGTTCTGGGCCATTCCGAATGTACCGTCTTCAAACTCCAGCAGCTCTCCTGACATACAGTTGGTCAGGCCGCTTACTCTGGCAATACCATCACCTACGATCAGAACGGTTCCTGTTTCGCTCTGCTCAATAGCATTCTGGTAATATTTAATCTGGCTTCGGATGACTTTGGATATCTCTTCCGGTTTTAATTGCATTCCATTCACATCCTTTATACGATGATTTCCGTAACGTAACTATTTATTAATTTAATACAGTTACTCCGTAATTTTCTTTTTAAGCCTTGACAGACGTTCCTGAACAGTGCCGTCAAGCTGCTTTCCTTCTAACTCTACGCGGATACCGCCAAGTATGGCGCTGTCCGTTTTCTGTGTAAGAAGGACGGTCTTGCCGCTGATTTTTTCCAGTCTTTCTTTTAATGCCTGTGCCTGTGCTTCTGTAAGGTCTACTGCAGTAGTGACCACTGCTTCCGCAATGTTGTGATCCTCGTTGTAGCGTGCCTTAAACTGTCTGCAGCTGTCACGGTATTCCCGCAGCATGCCGCTTTCGCATAACAGCTTTAAGTAGTTTAACAGATACAGGGAAAGCTGTCCTTCAAAAGCCTTGTCCAACAGCCCTACACGTTCTGTTTTGGGAATGGATGGCTCAGAAAGAAGCGTCAGATAATCTGGGTTCTCTTTGAAAAGAGCCATTATCTGCTCCATCTGTGGAAGTATCTCCTCTGTCAGCTTTTCTTCTGCGGCAAGGTCATAGAGACTGTCCCCATAGATCTTTGCGGTCTTGGTCATGATGCCTCACCTACATTCTCAATAAACTCGTCGATCAGCTTCTTATGGTCTTCTTCTGAGATCTCGCGCTCGATCACCTTGCCGGCAATATCCATGGCAATGCCGCCGATCTCATTTTTAATGTCATTAACTGCCTTCTTCTTCTCCTGGGCGATATCAGCCTCAGCCTTTGCCTTGATCCCTGCTGCCTGTGTCTGGGCTTCCTGGATCATGGCCTCACTGCGTGCTGCAGCGTCCTTCTGGGCATTCTGGAGAATGGAATTTGCAGTTTCTTTTGCTTTTGCCATTTCAGCTTCATAATCAGCCTTCATGGCATCCGCTTCTTCCTTTGCCTTTTTCGCATCCTGGATCTGAGAATCAGCCAAAGCTCTTCTCTTCTCGATGATCGCGCATACCGGCTTGAACAAGAATTTCTTGATCAGCCAGCACTGGATGAACAGGTTGCAGATCTGGGCAACGAAAGTCCACGGTATGATCGTTACTAATTCCTGTGTTTCCCGCATCTTTCTACCCTCCTGTCTGTGGAAACCGCCTTCTGTTTTTGTGAAGCCTTCACATATTTATATTTGTATGTGCAGACTTTGAAACAGTAAGTGTTTCGTTAAACTTAGGACAGGTAGTTCATGAAAGTGCCAGGTGCTACGAAGATCAGAAGCAGACCGGTAACGAAACCGTAAATACCTGTGGTCTCTGCGATAGCACAACCAAGTAACATGGTGCTGGTTACATCGCCCTTGCACTCTGGCTGGCGTCCGATTGCTTCCAGTGCCTTTGCAACTGCGTTACCTTCACCAATACCAGGTCCGATACCTGCGATCAGAGCAGCACCAGCGCCGATAGCACAACCTGCTAAAGCAATACCTTTTGCTAATAACTGAAAATCTGTCATAATAAATTTCCTCCTAGAATAATGTGAATAATATCTTTGATAAGATTTTCTTACTGCGTGTTTTTAACCTTCTGCCGCATTTGCAATATACATGATGGTCAGCATACTGAAAATGAATGCCTGCATGAAACCGGAGAACCAGTCAAAGTAGACAGACAGAATAGCCGGAACACCCACATCAAGGAATGGGATGCTTCCTAAGACCTGTCCCAGCGCACCTGGCAGCCAGCCAAGAAGCGCCGATGTTGCTACCGCCAAAGCTGCATAGATCAACCCGTTGATAACAACGCCAGAAAGAATATTTCCAAAGTGACGGCACGCCATACTTACCGGTGTTGCCAGCTCTGACAGGACATTAAATGGTGTCATGACCGGGATCGGGGTGGTAAAGCCCTTTAAGTATCCCAGTATGCCGCCAGCCTTGATCTTATTGGAAGTGATCATAATGAACACTACCACTGCCCAGGCTGCTTCTGTGGAAAGATCGGCTGTCGGGCTTCTCAGACCGGTAAGGCTGATAAGATTGGAAACTACACTGGTCGTGAACAAAGCTGCCACAAATGGGATCAGGTTATCAAACTTTGTTCCGCCGGTATTATTTCTCACAAACTTCTGCGCCTGTTCTACCAGCATCTCGGCCACTGCCTGCCGTTTGGATATATTCTCTACCTTCAGGTCTCTGGTAAGCCAGATACACAGTCCCGTAATAAGTATCATTACGATCCAGCTGACCACCAGTGTTTCGGATATCAGGAAATCGCCAAGGACAGGTATGCCTGTAGGAATCCTGAAATAAACCGCAGCACCTGAAATATTAAAATTCATATCCGCATTTTCATCTCCTTTCTTATAAATTTGGCTTTGCTTTTATTATTCCCAGAATGTTAATAAGCTTAATGCTCAAACTTGGGAAAAACAGCGGTATAATGCCCGCCGCAGCATTAACAAATGGTAATACCATTGCCAGAACGATCCACAGCAACTGTGCCATGGAACGGTATCTGTAACTTATTTTCATGCTTTTGTAGGCCTGTTCATCATTCTGTTCTCCAGATGCGATCTTCTGCACCGTAAGTCCCATAATAAAAAAATTGCCTACTGCAACGGCCGCACCAATGATGCCGCCAAGCACTACCTTATAATCAAAGGGTACTGCTTCCGGAAAAAGTTTATGGCAAACTGCAAAAGCGACGATCATAACAATCGTTCCTGCGCCGCTCCAACATGCGATATGTCCTGTTTCTTTCTTTACTGCCGGCTGGATCTTCATGTTTCTACCTCCCTGCTGCACGGATGTGCATTCTCGGATCATACATGCCTGTTAAATGCTCTCTCATGTTCTCTGTTCTTTTTCTTCTTCTGTGTCTTCATAATGGCCAGATATAATTTATATGCCGTCATAAAGGAACCCCCAAGTCCCATGATAAAACCAGGGATATAGATCCATCCGCCGATCATAAAACGGCTGTTAAGCCAGCTGCATAAAAAAAGGCAGATCAGCAATGGCACCGCCAGGGAAATTCCCATCTGACCGATCAGAGAAAAGTTCCTCAGAATATACTGCCAGTCTTTCATGGACCATCTTCCTTTCCTTGTCAATAGTATATCAAACATTCTATATTTTTTTGTTGTTTTTTTATAAATACAATCGGAAAATATCGAAACTATCCCCTTAGATTTTGTACAACTTGAATAGATTATACTCGATATCACTTAAATAAGCAATGGCATTTTTTGCATTTTTTGCAATTTTTTTTAGACATTCTAACTTTTTTTGTTCGTTTTGTCTTAACAATTTCCAAACAGCCGTTACATTTTTCACGAAGTCCTTGTTTTCTTTTTGACAATTTTTCCCAATATCTCTTTTACATCCCTTTTCCAGGCCTTTTTCCTTGCCCGCAAGTTATAATTATGTTACAATCCGGTATCATAGGGGCAAAATACCTTTTGACCCAACATCATTTTAGTAGGAGGAATTTTATTTAATGGAAATCATCAAATTGATTGGTGTCCTCATAGTCGTGATCGGCTTTATCCTTAAATTAGACACTCTGGCTGTAGTTGTAGTAGCAGGTCTTGCTACCGGACTGGTTGCCGGAATGAGTCCTATGGATATCCTGAACACACTGGGCACCGCATTTATCACCAACCGTACTGCTACCCTTTTCATCCTCACTCTGCCTGTGATCGGCTTATGTGAGCGAAACGGGCTGAAAGACAAGGCCGTAGACTTTATCCGTTCCTTAAAGAATATGACCACAGGAAAACTGATCGCGATCTGGCAGGTTATCCGTACCTTTGCCTCTGCTTTCTCCCTGCGTATCGGCGGCCATCCTCAGTTTATCCGTCCGCTGATCAATCCTATGGCACAGGCAGCAGCTGTAGTACAGTATAAGGAACTGGATGAAAAATCAGAAGACCAGATCAAAGGAATGTGTGCTGGAAGCGAAAACTACGGCAACTTCTTTGCTCAGAACTGTTTTATGGGATCTTCCGGAACGCTTTTAATCGTGTCAACCTTAAGCGAACAGGGTTATCCTGTAGACGCACTCCAGATCGCAGGACAGTCTGTTCCTATTGCTGTGATCTCTGCTGTTGTAGGTGTGATCTACGCCCTGATCTTTGACCAGATCTTAAAACGCCGTCTGGCATCCAAAGCCGCAAAGGAGGACAAATAATATGACCTGGACCATAAGCACCATTGTTGCAGAGATCTTCTACTGCATCATCGGACTTATTTTTATCGCAACCGGCATGAAAGCCTTAAAAGACGATACCTGTGCCAAAAAAGGTACTACCGCTCTTTTCTGGTTCATTCTTGCATTTACCTTTATCGCAGGACCTTATCTTCCAAAATGGATCACAGGACTGTGTGTTGTATTCTTAGCTGTGCTTACTGCATTTAAGCGCGTAGCTCCAAGTAAAAGTGATATGCCGAAAGAGACCGAAACCCGTGCCGCTGCTGACAAATTAGGCTACAGCGTGTTTATCCCACCGTTAGTGCTGGCTGTAAGTGCTGTTTTAGTTGCTACCTTCTTAAAGGTACTGGGCGCCAACAATGCCATCGGTATCTCCGGTGCAATTGCTCTGATCGCTGCCTTTATCATTTTCAAGCCAAAAGCGGTTTATGCCGTAAAAGACTGCACCCGTCTCACTGACAATGTTGGTGTTACCGGCATCCTTCCTCAGGTCTTAGCCGCACTTGGCTCTGTATTCACAGCTGCAGGTGTGGGTGATGTGATCGCAGGAGGCGTAAGCGCTGTGATCCCGGCCGGAAACCTGTTTGCCGCTACTGCGGTTTACTGTATTGCCATGGCTTTATTTACCATGATCATGGGTAATGGTTTTGCCGCTTTCTCTGTTATCACAGTAGGTATCGGTATCCCGTTTTTGATCGCTCAGGGCGCTGATCCGGTAGTAGTAGGTGCGCTTGGCCTGACCGCAGGCTACTGTGGTACTTTAATGACTCCTATGGCTGCAAACTTCAACATTCTGCCTGCAGCACTTCTTGAGACAAAGAATAAATACATCGTTATCTTAAGCCAGCTGCCGGTTGCACTTGTTATGCTTGCTGCTCACATTGTATTAATGTATATGCTGGCATTTCGTTAAAATATTGTTTTTTTCTGCAAACAATGGGCAAAATAAATCTAATTTTTAACGAAGTTTACCGCGCAAATCTTAAAAATTTTTAGAAAATTTCTTCGGAAAGGATGAGCATTTTTATGAAACTTCTTCTCACTGCATTTGACCCCTTCGGCGGCGAGCCGATCAATCCGGCTTTAGAGGCTGTAAAACTGGTTTCTGATACTGTCGGTTCTGTCCAGGTAGTCAAGCTGGAAGTACCTACTGTTTTCGGTAAATCCATTGATAAAGTAGCAAAAGCCATTGAAACTGAAAAACCAGACGCAGTTCTGTGTATCGGACAGGCCGGCGGCCGTTTTGACCTGACCCCGGAGCGTGTTGCCATTAATTTAGATGATGCCCGCATCAAAGACAATGAAGGCAATCAGCCCATCGATGTGCCGATCTTTGAAGACGGTGCTCCTGCTTATTTTGCCACTCTTCCTATTAAAGCTATGGTACAGAGCATCCGAAATGCAGGACTTCCTGCCAGTGTTTCTAATACTGCCGGAACCTTTGTATGCAACCACCTGATGTACGGTGTTCTCTACACTCTGGCTAAAAGCTATCCGGGAGTACGGGGCGGCTTCATGCATGTTCCATTTATCCCAAGCCAGGTCGTAAACCGCCCGGCTGCACCGTCCATGAATTTGCAGGATATTGCAAGGGGTATTGAAGCTGCCATCGCTGCCATTGGTGAAAATGAAAGTGATATTGCTGCAGCAGAAGGCGCTACTCACTAATTGTCAGGCGGTTTAGAGATCACCACCATGTGCAAACACATTTGCAGCAATTTTTTATTTTCAACAACGAAAGCCATCCGTGTGCATTGCAAAATAAGTATTGTAATGCATACCGATGGCTTTCAGCCTTTCAACAATATATCTTTTTTTCTATTACTTTCGCTTTCCGGTATAACGCCTCATGTTTTCTAAAAGCCTCCAGGCAGCGGCATTTTCCATAGGATGCCTGATAGCGCGCCTCCACACTGACGATTTCGTCTTCCTTCACTCGGGAATCTGCATAAAAAAGAACTTCAGCCTCAGTCAGCGGACCATCTTCCTGAATTTCCGGATCATGATGTTTCTCCACCAGATCTGCAATCTCATAGTACCCTTCTCTCCGTAAAATGTCTGCCCCCTTTAACGCATGCAGTCGTTCTGTCCGAAGCATGTCATGAACCAGAGCTGCTTTCTGGATCAAATCCCAATCAAGCTTTTTTTCTTTCAAAGAAGGTTTCAGAGTCTCTGCCATTTCTGCTGTTTTTTTCATATGAGCTATGATCCATTCTGGAACATTGTACACCTGATAAAGTTCCTTCAATTCTGGTTCATTTAACAGACAGGACGGTTTATATCCGCAGCGTTCAACACAAAGATTCTCTCCATCGTCCAGCAAAATCGCGGAACTGATATTAGCCGCTCCCAGCTTTCTGTAATCATTAGTTGACAAACCAAGCAGTTTACACAAAAAGGCACGGATCGCGCCAGAATGGGATACAATAATCAGATTTTCTTTTATTTCCTGTCTGAAACGGTTCAATCCTTTCTCCAAACGGACTCCTGCTTCATAAATTGATTCGCCTTGTGGAAAATGGAAATATCCAAGTGCTTTTCCCCGTTCTTCAAACAGCTGATGTTCGTTGAGCTTTATTTCTTCAAATGTCCGGTTTTCCCACAAACCGGTATCCACCTCATTCAGATTTTCATCAAACCGGATATTTCCGGAAATGACTTCTCCTGCGCCTTGCTGGATATAGTTTGCCGTACAGCTGGCACGCTGTAAAGTTCCGGATGCCAGTACCATAGAGGCTTTTCGTCCTTGCTGTTTTCTTGCAATCCACTCACCTAATTCCAATATAGAGGGAACAAATGCTTCATCAAGGGGCAGATCGGTATGTCCAATGCATCTGCGCATCTTGTCTTCCTGTTTTACTTTTCCATGCCTGACCAGATATATCTTTCTCAAAATAACTCCTTTTCCCACTGTTTTTCCATTTTCAATGGAAATGTCCACCTGCTCCGCATTTCGTTATGCAGCATTACCAGTTTCTCGAAATCTTCTCTGGTATCTGCATCCATTAATGTCCCCTGGTCCTCCACATCTACATACTGAATGGGAATTCCTGTTGCATTTAGTGCTCCCCTCAATCCTTCTTCACCCTGATAGGAAAGAATCGCCGGAATTAATTCACGATGAACGGAAATCGGATGCCCGCTTCTTCCCTCGCATCTGGGAGCTACGATTTCTGCATTCTGGCTTAATACTTTTTTTACCGTATCATCTGTAAAAAACGGAATATCCGCCGGACAAAAGAGCACTTTATCGCAGCGATTTTGTAAACGGCGGAATCCGATCCTGGCAGATTCAAACATATCCGTATGTTCATACTGTTTGTTTTCCACAAATTCAAGATCCAGATAATCTAAATACGCTTCCAGCTGCCTGCTGCGATATCCTGTGACCATTACAATATCCTGTATTCCTGCTCTTTTAAAATTGATCGCTACCCTTTCTGCCATGGTAAAATTTCCAATTTTCATCATTTGCTTAAATTGTTTCATTCTTGTAGACATTCCTGCCGCGACAATGACTGCACCTGCTTTCACTGAAATTCTCCTTTCCTGCCCTCCATTTCGTACACACTTTCTATAAAAAATAATAATCGATTTTTTCGGTGAATGCCTGTAGTGCAGACTACATATCTGCGTTTTTTTAATCCTGATATTATCATATTTGTATGTGATATTTTTATCAAAAGGTGGTATGATAGATATTAGAAAAAATATACTCTCGAAATCTTTTGCAGCGCAATTTCACAAGAAGATTCCGAGAGTATATAAAAGGGGTGGGGAAAGCTAAAAATGGAGACTGAGAACACACAATTCATGCAAGAACAATATCATATTCTCCGCATTAACCGCAGCATCGAACGTCTTGAAAAGCTTGGCAGCAGTCACAGGTATCCGAAAGGTTATATCTTCGATTACCGTGAGCACAGTCCGGATTCCATCTACTACATAAAAAAGGGTCGGATCATGGCTTACGAAGATACCTTTAACGGAGAACATCGTGTCTATAATATTATGCGCAATGGTTCCTTATTTTTAGAAGAATACGTATTATTTCCAAAACCATGTCCGATATTATTTGAAACCATTACAGATTCTGAACTGTTAAAGATCAACCGGTGTGACCTGATCCGGGCATTCAAATCAAATATCGACATTGTTCTCGATATTCTTGATTCCGTGTGCAATAAATTCTGCGCTTCCATGGAGTCCCAGCGCATCGGAGCCAAACAGACAGCCGAGTGGAAACTCTGCCGGATGCTGATCAGTGATTTTGAGAATTTCGGAAAACCTTATAAAAATGGCATGCTCCTAAAAGAACGCGTCAGTCACCAGATGTTAGCCGATATTCTGGGAATGAACCGTGTTACGGTAAGCCGCAAATTCAAAAAGCTGCGTGATCTTGGACTAATTTCCCAGCAGGACGGATATCTGTATCTTCCTGACATCAATGCCTTTCTCGACTATATGGATCAGTTGGAATTATTACAGCCTGAATAAAAGAACTTATTTTATTTTTTTCGTGATTCAAGCTTCTTAGTTTCCCTGAAAAACAAAATACCTGCAACCAGAGCCATGGCCAGGTCCGAAACTGGTCCTGCCCACAATACGCCATCCAGCCCCATATAAAGGGGAAGTAAAACCAGGAGCGGCGGAAAAAATATAACCTGACGTACCAGAGAGATCGTAATAGACTGCTTTACCTTTCCCTGAGAGGAAAAAAATCCCGCCACAGAGGTTTGCAGGCCAAACAACCCGATGCATAAATAAAAAATGCGGAAAAATCTTCCTGCAAATTCATAGTACAAAGCATTTCCTGCTCCAAAAAAAGATGTGATCTGCACTGGAAACAACTGATAACAGAAAAACACCAGCCATCCCAGTGCAAAGACCAGCCCCACGACTTTTTTGGCTGCCTTTGCCACCCGCACATAGTTTTTCTTCCCATAATTATAACTGGCAATCGGCTGCAGGCCATTGGTAAGACCAACGATCATGGCGGAAGCCAAAGTATTCACCTTACTGGCTACACCTGCCACGGCAAGACAAATATCACTTCCATAGACTGATGCCGCTCCATACATCCGCAGCGCATTATTTAAGAAGATCTGCACGATAGCCTGTGTTCCGAAATTGAATGCAGGTCCAGCTCCAATGGCCGCCATTTTCAAGTATAATTTTCCATTCGGTCTAAAATCCTTCAGTGAGAGATCAAATGCCTGAAAGCGGTACCGCAAATACCACAAAACTATGACCGCACTGACTGTTTCCGCCAGGAAGGTCGCCCAGGCTGCTCCCCGGATTCCCCATCCAAAGCAAAATATGAACAAAAAATCCAGCACAACATTCACCAACGATCCCGTCACAATGCATGCAAGAGAAAAATTCGGTGATCCATCTGCACGTATGAGAAAAGTTCCTGCCGCTCCAATAATTGCACATACAAAGGAAAGTGCTGTTATCCTTGCGTATTCCAGCGCATACGGCATCACCGTTTGGGTACAGCCAAACAAAATCAAAAGCGATTTGGTCCACAAAAGCATAGGAACCGTGACAAGCAATCCGCAAAGGATCATCAGACCAAGCCCACCTCCCACACATGCTCTAGCCTCTTCTAATTCTCCGTTCCCGCGATGAAGATTCATAGCATTGGAAGAGCCTACTCCGCACATCAAAGACAGTGCGCTGATCAGCGTCACAGCCGGAAATACCACATTTGTTGCCGCATTCCCGACTACACCAAGCACATGCCCGATAAAGATCTGGTCTACGATATTATAAAGAGCTGTGACCAGATTGCTTGCCAGTGCCGGAATACAAAATCTGATCAGGAGTTTTTCAATTTTTTCTGTCTCAAGAGGATTCGTTTTCATTTCTGATTTCCACACGTTTCTCCATATCCTTTTTCAAATCTTCTCTTCTCCGATCCAGCTCCTTTTTTCCTTCTTCATCAGTCACCGCACTGTCCAGGATCAGGCGAAGAGCTTTATCTCTTTTTAATTTCCAGTTCAGGGCTTCCGGATCAATATTGGCTTCTGCTTCTTCCGGAGCAATCCCATACTGATCCGCCAGTTCTTCAATAAACTGATGAGCCTCATCCGGGTGGATCTTTAGTCCTTCTTTTTCAGAAACCGCATCCAGCAAAAGATCCATGCAGACTTCTTTTGCAGCCTGGACACTTCTCTGATTTTTCCACTGTTCTTCGGTCAATTCCAGTGATCCCAGATAAGCCTTGAATAACTCTTCCATGATTTCATCCGGCTTCATTTTTGCCTTTGCTTCGGCCCGTTTCTGAATGATCCCGTCAACTTTCTGCTCAAAATCATCTGGAATACTGTGATACCGCTCTGCCATCACCGTGACCTGTTCTTTTAAAAATGCTTTCCAATCCATCTCATGCTCTGCGGAAGCAGTCTGAAGCATCAGATCCATGGCCTCCCTGCGTACCTGTACCATTGGTCTGCTCGCCCCGGCTGCTACATAAGCCTGATCCAGAATCACCAGCATATCTGCCAGCAGATGATATACCGCATCATTGTGAATGCTAAGTTTTTCCTGTGCCATGATCGCCTGGATCTTCTGCTGGATCATAGCAGGCGGGATCTCACCTTTTAAATTTTCGCATGCTTTCTGGATCACAGCCTGCTCAAATTCCCGCTGCTGTTCCTTACGTACATATGGAACCGCAATGTTCTGGTATTGACCTAATGTTACTTCAGGAAATACCGGAGCTTTGACCTGGAAACTGACACCTCCGTCTGGATTATACTGTATATTTTCTACTTCCGGCTTACCAAAAACGCGGATTGTTTGCTCCTGCAAAAAACGGTGAAACATATTCGGAACTACAATAGCCATCGCCTCGTCATATAATACAGCCGGTCCATAAATCTTTTCCAGATCTGGTATTGATGCCATCCCAGGCGCGATTCCCATAACCGGGTAATGATGTGTATTTCCTATATAAGCTTCTTTTCTGGCTGCATCAAATTCCATTTTATCAATGGTCAGTGTAACATGAAGCATATGATTTTTAATCTGTTTTTTTTCAATATTCATAGGGCCATTCCTCTTAGATAATAACTTTCACTTTAACTTCCAATTTCATGTTAATGAAATCGTCGTGTCCGCTTTCCAGTTCCTCGATCTCTGCATCGGTGCATAAGGTATCGTGGGTCAGTTTATGCCACATTCTGGACAACAATTCGATCCTCTTTTTATCTTCCGGCATCATATTAAAAAAATTAGTGTAGGTTTCCGTTCCAACCCGTTCAATCTTTTTGTATTGCTTAGTAATCCAGAGCATTTCTTCAATCGTAATATCATAAGGATCTTTTGGCCGAGCCTCAATCAGTGCCAGGTCATCGCCTTTTCTTCCATGAAAAATCTCAAAATCTTCGATTTCTTTATTCCAATATCCTGTTCCAATGATTGCTGCCAGTCTTCCCCCTTCCGCGTGAATATAAGCCTGACGCTCTGTTTCAATCAGCGGTAAAATTCTGGCCATCTGCTCCACAAGTTTCTCTCTCTTTTCTTCAAATAAATTTGCCATGATATCCTCCTGTTTCCTTAATGTTCTCTCTGGTATAACTCCTACAAAGTCCAATCCAGCTCTTTCACTTTCTTTTCTAATTCGATCTGACGCTGTGCAAACTGCAATTCTTTATTGTGGAGATCATATTTCTCACATCCATAATGTCCAATATACCGGGCCGTGTCATAATTCGCTGTCAGTTCGGTCACAAAGATCAGGATCTCATCTCCCTCGCCAAAAGCTTCCTCACAAAATGTAAACGCATGCTCCAGTTTTTCCCCTGCTTTCTGCGCCTTTTCTTTTAACTCAGACACACTTTTTTCAAAAGCCCTTTTCATCATCGCATATCCGGATTCATCATCCATACTATGCTCCATCATCAGCTGCATTTTATTATTTTGCAGTGCGGTAATGACGCCTTGCAAGCAGATCTGTTTTTCCCGGGAAAGCGTAGATGCCTTTCGTCCCCCCTCCAGTGCTTCCATTTTCTCCGAAATTTTTTGTTCCAGCTGCTCTGTGATGCCCGGCTTTTCAAGGATCTCTTTACGGATTTCCTTAAGTACCTGCATGAGTCCATCCAGCGCATCTTCCATCTGGCACACTTCTTTCAGCACAGAAGTGATCGCGTCAAACAGCAATCCAAGAAAGCTTAGCCGTTCATCCATAGGTGCATGCTTTGCGCGGAATAAAATGTCCTCTCCAGATGTTCCATTCAGGATCGAATCAATCTGATAATCACTCTGGTACTTTCGAAACAGATCATAGTAGATAGAAAAATCTTTTGCGATCTTCTCATGCTGAATGTACTGCCCAATCAGCAATTCGTCTGCCGAAATACCATTTTCCTCATACAGCTTCATCATCTCCGAAAGATCTTCCCAGCCACGCGCCGTAACAAAATGTCTGCCATCCACCGTGCTTTCCACAAGATAGAAATCCTTTTTCCGCGCTGCCAGATATGTAAGGATCGCCGGATGGATCTGTTTCTGTGCAGCATATTGTTTCCAGGTCTCGTAATCTGCTTCCACATCGATCCGTTTTAACCGGTCCCAGGTTACAATGTCAAAGTCCCGTACCGATTTATTGTATTCCGGTGGATTGCCTGCAGTAACCACGATCCAGCCTTTCGGGATCCGGTGCTGACCAAACACCTTGTATTGAAGGAATTGCAGCATGCAAGGTGCCAACGTTTCAGAAACACAGTTGATCTCATCTAAAAATAAGATTCCTTCCCTGATTCCTGTTTCTTTCATCAACTGATAAATTGCGCCAATAATCTCACTCATGGTGTATTGGGACAATTGATAGTGAGCCCCTTCAAATTCCTGATCTGTAATATAGGGCAGTCCCAGTGCGCTCTGTCTTGTATGGTGCGTCATCGAATAGGAAACCAGACCTACTCCAAGCTCTGAAGCGATCTGTTCCATGATCGCTGTTTTCCCGATTCCAGGCGGTCCCATGAGAAAAACAGGTCTCTGTTTCTCTACAGGAATTTTATAATCTCCAAACTCATTTTTCGTAAAGTAAGCCTTCATAGCATATTCAATCTGTTCTTTCGCCTGTGCAATATTCATAAACTTCCCCTTCTCAGAAATCATATTTTGAAAAATGATCTATTTCCTTGTGTTTATTGCGATAATCCAAAAGAAGCGCTATGATGTCCATTGCCCTTTTTTGCTGCGCATATTCCAGTATTTCAGATAATTCCTGCTGCTCTATGGAATCTGTATCCGTAAAATATTTCACAGCACGCAGCAGTTTTTCTTCAATCGCCCGCTGCAAAATATAATCCTTATGATCCACGATATATGCTGCATAATTCCTGCTTCGCTCTTTCGTAAAGCGCGTATAATTCTCACAAAATCCAAGCGTCACTGCCGTTTTGTGAGCGATCAATGTAAAATCGTCCGGCACCATTCCGCAGACTGTGACCGTTATGATTCCGCGGATCCGGTCAAAGGGATCTTCCCCAAGGTCCACTACCTGATCTGACAGGATCCGAAGTTCTCTCAAATACTCACATCCCCGAAATGCCCCCGCTCCAATGGAAGTGACATTCTCCGGAATATAAATCTTGTGATATTTTGTATTTTCTGCAAACGCACCACTGGCAATCCGGGTAATATCCGTAGACACCTCAAGTTCCGTTTTTTCGCCAATATAGGCATACAGCGTAGACTTCTGAACAATAAATCCCTCTGCATCTGCCAACCCTGTGCAGGCACCAAAGGCATTTCCGCCAATTTCCTCCAGAGAATCTGGAAAAGTGATCTCTGTCAGCTCCACACACCTTGCAAAACCGTTTGAACCGATCCGCCGTAGCCCCATTGGAAGAACTATTTTTTTTAAATGACTGCAGGATTCAAAAACACCTTCTCCAAGCTCTGTTATACTCTGTGGAAGCTCTACGCTTTTTAGTTCCATGCACCTTCCCAATGCCTGATCGCCAATTTTCTGAACTCCTTCCTGAATAATAAGTTCCTTCAGGCCTTTGCATCCGTAAAAGGTTTTCATTGGAATCTCTTTTAGGAACCCTGGTATCGTCAATTTCTTAATTCCAAAACATCCATGAAAGACAGATTCTTCCAGTCTTTCCAGACTTTTGGGCAAAACCAGCTCCTCAAAATACCTGTCATTGGTAAAGGCCTGTCTCTGGATCTCTTTCACCGTGGACGGAAGCACCACATGCTTCAGGTTTGTGCATTCATAAAATGCTTCCACGCCGATCTTCTCTAATCCAGCTGGTATCAAAACCTGTTCCAGCTCATAACACCCTGAAAATGTCCGCTCCTGAATTTCCCTTACTGATCCCCGAAACGAAACCAGCCGTAAATTGGTACAGCTGAAAAACATCCACCCGCCAAGACTTTTAACACTGGAAGGAATCGTCACCTGTCTGAGGCTTCTGCAGCTGGAAAAAACACCATTTTCCAATACTTCAATTCCCTCATCCAGCTGTACAAAAGCCAGACGCGAGCAACCTTCCAGACAATGCCAGCCAATCGTTTTCACACTTCCCGGTATGGAGATCGCTGTCAGTCCGCTGCATCCCTTAAATGCCCTCCATCCAATATACTTCACACTGGAAGGGATCTCTGCCTCATAAAGAAGAACCCTCTCATAAAAAGCATCAGCAGCGATCATAACTGTTCCTTTTGGTATAATAGCCTTTCGAAGATTTCTCCTTGCTTTCACCAGCACCTTGCCAATAAACAGAAAATCTTCTTTCCAGTCCGTCTCATTTTCCGAATAAAACCGGTACCAAGGTGTTCTCGCAAACGCATCTTTTCCTATAAAAATAACATGATCCCCACCACGAACCTGAATAAGATTGACACACAGAAGAAAAGCTTCTTCTTCGATCTCCAGCACGCTTTCCGGCAATGTAATCTGGCGAAGTTCCCTGCAATCACGAAACGCCCCTTTACAGACCTTCTGTACGCCCTCCGGGATCGTCACGTATGGCTCAGATCCACGATATTTTATTAATTCGTTCTGACTGATCTCAAATTTTGTACTGTTCTTCATATTTTAGCCCTTTTCCTCTGGCCGAAATACATCAGAGTTCTCGTATCTCGTCCTCTGTCATAAGCATTTTGATGACCCATGGCGGTATCTGCGGCAGATCATATCCCTGATCCAGAAACACAAATACCGCATCAAAGGACGGTGCCTGATGTGGAAACGCGCCATATCCATCCGTAAAATAAATCATTCCTTTTAAATTCACAAATTCGTGCTGCCGTTTTAATTCTTCAATTTTTGTAAATACCGGGCGAAAATCCGTTCCACCAAATCCTTTCAGAACCATATGCCGAATATACTCATCAAACTCTTCATCGGATGTGATCCGCACATCTTCTTCCACACGTGCACCGCACTGCATGATGTGAATATTGATCTTGCGGAAAAAATTTTCGCTCTGCTTCAGAATATTCCATGTCTTCGTTACAAATTTCTGTACAATCTCTCCAGATACTGATTCGGAAGTATCGATCGCTATAACAAACTCCCGTATTTTCTTTACTTCTTTATATTCCAAAGGCTCCACAAGAGGCATTCTGTCATACAGCTTCATTCCATATGTATAAAAAATATAATCAAATTCATCGTCATTGATCTCAACATTCTCTCCTATTACATAAAAGCGCCTTAAAAAGTCTGCATAATCATAGATCTCTTTGTTGATCTTGCGAAGCTGCTGCTGCATTGCCCCGGCTCCTTCACCGTAAGAGTCAGAAAACGTCTCCAGATCAACCTGGATCCGCTGCGCAATTTCCTTCCACTCCTGCTCCAGTACCTCCGGCTTTAAAGCAGTTTTTTTCTCATCACGCTCTCTGTCTCCTTCTCCTTCACCTCCCTGTCCGCCGCCATCTTTGCTTTCTATTACTGCCAGCAATTGTTCTGTACTGTCCGTATGATCTCCCTCTTCCTCGTCTGGAAGTGAAGTATCCGAATCAGCTTGCTCCTGATCTATATTTTTACCGGTATCTTCTTCTTCCTGTCCGCCGGCATTATCTTCTGCTTTATTCCCATGCTCCTGATCGGAAATGGCTTTGTTATACCAGATGGAATGGTCATCTGCCATAAAATTCCTTCGTAACTGTTCTATATCCTCATCTGAAAGATTCTCTTTCATAAAAAACTGGTAAATCCATTCAGCAGACAATTTCGGAAGCTTTTCTTCCAGCTCCTTTAATAACCATATCTGCCTGATCTGGCGCTCACACTCTGTGCATTTTAAATGTAATTTATTGATCAGATTCTCAACTGCAATATCGCAGGCAAGATCCCATACCTTTGTGTCAATCTTTTTCGATACAAAAATATGACGAAAAACACAATGCAAGATCACATGAAGATAGTCCCGTACCGGAATTTCTTTTGCCAGCCTAAACTGCCTGCAGATATGAACTGAATTATAATAAAGATTGATTCCATCAGTTGACATGGTAAGGGTATCCAAATCCTGGTCTGGAACGATCTTTACAAAAGCCGCCTCCATAAAACGCAGATGAATGAATAAGGTATGACGAGAAAGACTTAAGATCTCTTTTGCAAGTTCCTTAGCAGTCTTTGCCTGCTGATTTGCTTTAGCCACAGCTTCATAGTTGTTCCCATAACCATGAGCTTTTAATAACTGAGCACTGCTGACTTCCCATTCTTTGTTATTACATTTTGAGGTTTTTTCGTTTTCCATGAACCATCCATACCCTCATAACTATTTGAAAAACAAGGGCAAACCCATCACCTCACAAAGCTTTCCACGAAAGCCTTAAGGCTCGTGGTTCGCCCTTGTCGACTTTAACTAAATTTCAACATGTATTTAAAAATTTCTGTAACTGTTATACGTTGTATCTCTGTGGCAGCGGCGGCATCTTTGCAAATTTCTCCGGAAGATCTTCTGCACCAAATTCGATCTTTCCAGTTCTTTCATGCTCTCTTAACGCTCTCCACAGTTTTTCCGGTGTAATCGGAAGCTCTTTGATCACAAGACCAGTCGCATAGTTGATGGCGTTTCCAATTGCAGAACCAACTGGAGCGGTAGAACCTTCGCCTGCCTCTTTTGCTCCCATCGGCCCTTCTTCATCATATTCACTGCAGATCTTAGTCCTGATATTCGGCATATCCAGCGCAGTCGGGAAACGATAATCGCGGAAAGATGGATTTAAATGTCTTCCCTCTTTATCGTATACACACTCTTCAAAGCAGGTAAAACCTAAACCAAGAAGTACTGAACCTTCGATCTGACCTTCTACAGCGCGGATATTTAACGGACGTCCACAGTCGTGACCAAATACAAAATCATCAAGGGTCACTGCACCGGTTTCCATATCAACTGTAACCTTAGCTGCAGATGCAGAGAAGGAATATGCAGTTGCATAGTTACCAACATTCTTCACATAGATATCTTTATCACCTTCATGATTGTATGCGCCGACACCGGCTACACAACGGCCAAAGTTCTTCTCTTCATAACCAAAGCATGCTTCGTTGAAAGAAATATTCTTTTCCGCATCACCTGGAATAAATACACGGTGATCTGCCATCTTAATATCCTGCGGCTTGCATCCCCATTCTTCTGCCCAATGCTTCAACAATTTCAGTTTCGCATCGCCAACTGCATGGTGACACGCATTTCCACCAAGGAAGGTAACACGAGAACCAAAGGAACCTGCATCCCACGGCGTTGTAGTGGTATCAGACTGTACACACTTTACTTCATTCATGTTCAGACCAAGTTCTTCGGCTACGATCATGGTCATAACGGTATCACAGCCCTGTCCGATATCGTTTGCACCGGTAAATACAACAGCGTATCCTTCGCGGTTCAGCCTTACGATAGTAGTTGCAGAGCAGTAATGCGGAGTAACCAGAACCGGGAATCCAGTACCGGACATAAATCCGGATCCGGAGAAGCCAATCGCCTCACCGCTTCCCTTCGGATATCTCCAACGATCCTTCCAGCCAATCTCTTCTGCGCAGGCATCCATACATTCTTTGAAACGGCAGGATGTAAATTCCAGACCAGTAGGACCTGTGTAATTTGGTGTGATCTCATTCATATGTCTTAATTCAACAGGATCAATACCAAGGTTGTTAGCAACCTCATCCATATGAATTTCATGGGCAAAATGAACCTGGCATGCGGAATAACCTCTCATCGCTCCAGATGCCGGATGATTGGTATAAGGTCTTCTTGCAGTCATGTCGATATTTTCCACTTTGTACGGGAAAGTCGCACAGATCAGGGAAAGCGTATTTGCCGCAATACCGGAACCGCCGTACGCGCCGCCATCCAGGATGTGCTGGCATCTCTTTGCCAAAAGCTTTCCTTCTTTTGTAAAAGCAGATTCAATCTGGAAGGAAATTGGATGTCTGGTTCTGGTACATTTGAATACTTCGTCACGTTTGAGGATACATTTTACTGGATGTCCCAATCTTTCTGCAAATTTACATGGGCAAAGCTCATGGGCAAACACATCCAGCTTTCCGCCGAATCCTCCGCCAACCATGGGCTTGATCAGATGTACCTGGGATTCTGGAACGCCAAGTCCCCATGCAACCCAGTATCTAGATACATATGCGCCCTGGGTTGTAGTCCAGATGGTATATTCTCCGTTTTCATATTTTGCGATCGCGCCGTGAGGCTCAATTGCCGCATGGACCATTTCCTGGGTCCTGTAATAGGATTTATCTGTATAATCTGCTTCTGCAAAACACTTATCCGGATCTCCCGCCTTCATGACAGTAAAAATAGAAAGGTTATTTGCGGTTCCCTCCTGGTCAGCCGGATAATGAATCGGTTCCGCATCCAGTGCCATGGCATCAAAAGGATCCAGGATAACCGGAAGGGGCTCATATTCTACCTTTACCAGAGCAGCTGCTTCCGTTGCAGCCTCTTCCGTCGTTGCACATACGGCTGCGACTTCATCACCAACCATTCTGACCTTCTTACGGCATAATGGCTCTTTATCTGCTAATTCCTTGAACGCCTCCGGATTGCCAAGATTATGACCCTCAGGGAAATCAGCTCCGGTCAAAAAGCCTTTCACACCTGGAACCTTTGCAGCTTCCGTAAAATCAATGCTCTTGATCAATGCATGGGCATATGGAGAATGCACCAGTTTACAGTACCATGTATCTGGAAGATATACATCATCGGTATAAACTGCAGTACCGGTTACCTTGGCTTCTGCGTCAATACGCACATAGGCATTTCCGCGACCTGCAAGAACATAATCTTTCGGATCTTTATAAACGCTTCTTACTTCACTCCAATATTCTTTTCGTGTCTGAGCCATTATTCACCTACCTCCTTTGCCATGATTTTAGCAGCAGAATCAATTGCCTCAACAATCTTCACGTATCCGGTACATCTGCAAAGATTTCCTGCAATACCGTCACGGATCTCCTGCTCTGTAGGATGTGGATTTTCATGGAGCAGCGAAACTGCGGACATGATCATGCCTGGTGTACAGAAACCACACTGTAAAGCCCATTTATCGACGAATTCTCTCTGGACCGGATGGAGAACACCATTCTTCTTTAAGCCTTCAATGGTGACAACCTCGTGTCCATCTGCCTCTACTGCAAGCATGGTACAGGATGTAACGGCTCTTCCGTCCAACAGGATGGTGCAGGCGCCGCATTCTCCTTCTTCACAGCCGCGTTTTGTACCGGTAAGCAGCATCTGCTTGCGCAGAAAATCTACCATTGTAATATTGTCCTGAACGTACTCTTCTCTTTCATCACCATTTAATTTAAAACGAATGACTCTTTTTCCCATGTGATTACCCCCTTTCCTACGCCAGAGTTGCGATCGCTTTTTTGACCGCTCTCTTTGTATACACACGAATCATATCAACACGGTATTCTGCAGATGCACGGACATCACTGATCGGATGACATTCCTTGGAAGCTGCAATGCCACACTGTTCCAAAAGCTCATCCGTGATTTCCTTACCGATCAGAAGCTGTTCTGCATTCTTTGCGCGAAGAGGAGTGATACCAACACCGCCCATGGTGATGCGACAGTCCGCAACTGCGCTTCCGTTCATTTTAATCCAACATCCAACGCCAACAATAGCCAGGTCCATGGCTTTTCTCACAGAATGTTTAAAATAAGCAGATCCTTCATTTTTCTTTAATTCCGGGATCTCAATTTCCGTAACAATATCACCTGGCACCAAAACTGTCTTTTTCACGCCCTTAAAGAAATCATCCAACGGGATTTCCCGGATTTCTGACCCATTCTGAACTTTCACCTTTGCCTTCATCGCAAGCAGAATCGGAGCCGTATCAGCGGACGGTGAAGCATTACAGATATTTCCTACCATTGTGCCTTTTCTGCGGATCTGTGCAGATGCTACATAATGCGCTGCATCTGATACTGCAGGCATTTTTTCCTTCACCAGTTTGGATGTCTGGATATCAAACAATCTGGTAAGAGCACCGATTTTCATTCCCCGTCCTTCTTCAAACTCGATGCCTTCAAGGCCCGTGATCCCTTTGATATCGATCACAGTCTCGGCCTTAATTACCTTTTCCTTCAGTAATAAGATTACATCTGTTCCTCCGGCCATAAGCACTGCCTTTGTTCCCTTTTCTCTGGCCAGTATGGAAGCTTCTTCCACACTCCCGGCTTTGACATAATCAAATGCAGGTAAACTCATTCTTTGTTCCTCCTTCATTTATATAATTTTCGCAACATAAGTTTTTAGTAATATAATTATAAGGTAAAGAGGAATGATAAATCTGTAGCACAAGCTACAACCCATAAGCAAACATACAGAATATTTTTGTTTTTGTAGTTTAAGTTACCGAAATCATGATCTGCCTGTGATATATTGAAAATGCAGATAAGTTTTTAGTAAATAGGAATGAAATAAAGGCATTTACGGTTTTGACGAAATCATCAACAGCCGCAAATGCCTTTTTATCAATTTTATAATTTTATTTATTACAGTTCTGTCTGTCCTATTATGAAATCTTGCTTTTCCAAAAATCGTATTGTATAATAAAAACATTATTTTACATGGGAGACGATCATGCAAACACTTATCATACTTGGTGCCGGCCAGTTTGGTCGTTCTTTTGTCAGCCTGGTCAACCGAAACCAGTTCCGGCTTCTTGCCTTTGGAGATAACAACCAGGCTCTATGGAATACCGGTCTTTCCACTGCCCTTGGCCCTGTTCCGGTCATTTCTGTGGAGCAGGCCGCAAAGCTCCAGCCAGACCTGATGCTGATCGCCATAAGCGATGAAAACCGCAGCCGGGAACTGATGGAACAGGCCAGCAGATCCGGTTATCATAATGCTTTTTTAAAGCTCTCGGATCTCTCCCGGATTCTGGATATCCGGAGCGCCACCCTTCACCGCATGGCAAAACGGATCACAGAACAAAACATTTCCGGAAGTATCGCTGAACTTGGCGTATACCGTGGAGATATTGCCTGGCAATTAAACGCCTTATTCCCTGAACGCGAATTGCTGCTGTTTGATACCTTTAAAGGATTCGACGAAAAAGATGTAAAAACAGAAAAAGAGCATTGCTTTTCCAGGGCGGAAATCCAGAATTTTTCTGACACTTCTGCTGATTATGTTAAAAGCCGGCTTCCGTTTTCAGAAAAGGCTCTTTTCTATCCTGGATATTTTCCGGAAACAACTTTTGGTCTTCCTGACAGAAACTTTGCCCTGGTCAGTCTGGACACCGATCTTTACGAACCGATCCTGGCAGGACTGCAGTACTTTTATCCAAGACTCAGTTCTGGCGGAATGATCCTGCTGCACGACTACAACAATACACAGTTTCGCGGCTGTAAGGAAGCTGTCCGTCAATATGAGAAAAACAATGCACCACTTTTACTGGTGCCTCTCAGTGATCTGCACGGTACTGCAGTGATCATCAAACCGTGACTCTGCACCTTACACTAACACCCTTGATTCAAAATGAATCAAGGGTGCTCTCTTTCACTGTTTTTCTCATAACCAAATAGCCGCTGCACAGCTTATTTCAGACCAACATCCATACTTCCGGAACGGAATCCTTCCAGATCCATGGTAATATATACAAATCCCAGATCTTTTAAGTGTTTTACGATCTCATCTCCATGTTCTAACAGCTTTCCAAAAGAAGTCTTATCTGCCTCAATACGAACCACATTTCCATGAAGACGCAGGCGCACATTTCCGCCTAACAGTTCCCTTAAATAGCCTTCACCTATTTCGATCTGCTTCATTACATCATAATCAATTGGTGTATTATAAGGCAATCTGGTTGCCATACACGGAGTGGACGGACGGGATGCTACAGAAATGCCCCATTCCTTTGCCATGGCTTTTACTTCTGCCTTGGTAATATGCAGTTGGGCTAATGGACTGACGATCCCCAGTTCTTTCAAAGCCTGGATACCCGGACGATATACATGATGGTCATCTTCATTGGTTCCGTCCATTACAGTCTTTGCTCCAAGGCTTTCTGCCATCTGCTTTAAATTTACAAACAGATGCTTTTTGCACAGATAACATCTGTTTACCGGATTCATGCGGATCGCTTCCTGTTCCAGTTCATTTACATGGATCACCTTGTGGATACCGCCAAGCTCCGCTGCCACACGGTTTGCAATCTCCAGGTCACATGAAGGATGCAGACGGCTGTCAAAAGTAACTGCATAAACTTTGCTGCCGTCTTTTGCAGCTGCCTTTACTGCTGCTTTTAAGATCAGGCTGCTGTCAACACCGCCAGAAAAAGCCACACAAAGGTCTTTTCCACCTGCAGTATACTTTCCCATTAATGCTTCCAGCTGCTCAAGTCTCTCATTTACTGCGTAATTTTTTCCTTCCATTATTCCGGTCTCCTTTGCTGTGCGATGTGTACTCTGTTTTTGCTGCACCCCGGCTTATACCTTCATCTATCTGTTCTGGCCTGTTTCTGCCTGATCAGCCTGTTTTATACCTGTTCTTTTGCCGCTTTCACAGCTGCTTCATAAACAGTATTAAAATCTATATCTTTCTGCTTGTCACATAATCCGGAAACGCTGTCATATTCCGGGTAGCAGTAATTTTTTCCCTTATAACTGCAGACCTTCACATCTGCACTTCCATAAACAGTTTCTACCTGGATTTTTCTCCGTTCCAGTGCCGTGCGTTCTGCTGGAAAACGGCGGATACCGATGGATGTGGTATGAGTAAAGATAATATCTTCCATCGTCTCTCGGCTGCTTTCACGGCATAAAACAGAAAGCATATAAGCCGGACGGTTCTTCTTCATATAGATCGGTGTATACCACACATCATTTGCACCTGCTTTTAAAAGCAGATTCATGGTATACCCCAGTGCTTCTCCTGTGCAGTCATCCAGATTGGTCTCCAACAGCTCTAAACCATCTGTTTTTTCTTCTTCCTCTTCTTCAATAAGCATTGCCCGAAGAATATTTGCATGATCGAAATCTTTATTTCCGGCTCCGATACCGATTTTTACAATGCGGTAATTCTTCGGCATTGAAGCACCTGTGTTTAATGCCGCTGCGATCGCTGCTCCCGTCGGTGTTACCATTTCTCCCGGTGTTTCTGTAAAACGCAGCTTCAGTCCATAAGCCTGGGCAATATTAGCAGTGGCCGGTACCGGAACAGGCAGTGTTCCATGCTGACATCTTACATATCCCTGACCTTCTGCAAGAGGAGAAACGATGACCTTCTCAATGCCTAAATTATCCAGGCAAACAGCAGTACTGATAATATCAACGATAGAATCAATAGCACCTACTTCATGAAAATGTACCTGCTCAATAGGAAGTCCATGTGCTTTGGACTCTGCCTCTGCCACGATCTCAAAAATGCGTCTTGCCAGCTGTTTTACTTTGTCAGAAGACTGCAGGCGGTCGATGATCGTGTAAATATCATAAAGATTGCGATGAGTATGGGGATGCATGTGGTCGTGAGTATGAGGATGATCATGATCTCCATGAGTGTGATCATGATCGTGATCCGCACATGTCTCATGGCTGTGTTCATGAACATGTTCTGCACACGCTTCGTGACTGTGTTCATGAATATGTTCTGGTCCATCTTCGTGTACATGCACATGACTGTGACTATGATCTTCGTGATCATGCACCTCATGGTCGTGATCATGGTGATCATGCTCTTCATGGTCATGATGATGGTCATGCTCTTCATATTCCAGATGTACATCAAAATCATATGCCTTGATGCCGCATTTTTCTGTTGTTCCAAAATGCAGATGATACCCATCTACACCCAGACTCGCCAGGGCATCTTCCAGTACTTTTCTGTCCGCTCCCAGGTCAAGAAGCGCTCCTACGGTCATATCACCGCTGATTCCTGAATTACACTCCAGATATAATGTTTTCTTCATTATTTCTTCACCGCCATTCTATTTATTTGTGTTGCAATATAACCGGCTCCATAGCCGTTGTCAATATTTACTACTGAAATTCCATTTGCGCAGGAATTGATCATAGTCAAAAGGGCTGATAACCCGTGAAAACTGGCTCCATAACCCACGGATGTAGGTACGGCGATCACCGGGGCATCTGCCAGTCCCGCGATCACAGTTCCAAGAGCTCCTTCCATTCCCGCTACTGCGATAATACAGTTGGCCTTGCAGATACGCTCTCTCTGGCTTAACAGTCTGTGGATGCCTGCAACTCCCACATCGTAAATACGGTCTACTTTTGTTCCAAAGTATTCCGCTGTCTGAGCCGCTTCCTCAGCCACCGGGATGTCTGCGGTTCCGCCGGTGCACACAGCCACACAGCCTTCTCTCTTTTTATCCGGCTTTTCCACCTTCACAATACGGGAAATGGGATCATAAACTGCTTCCGGCACCAGGGAACGGATCAGCTCATACTGCTTTTCACTGGCTCTGGTCCCCAGCACTTCCCCATCTCTTTCATAAAATTTAAGGAATATCTCCTGAAGATATGGATCCGGCTTACCCTGACAAAAAATGGTCTCGCCAAAACCTGAACGCAGTTTCCTGTGATGATCTAACTTGGCGTAGCCCAGATCCTCATATGGCAGATCTTTTAATTTTTCCTCTGCCTCTGCAATATCCATCTGGCCAGCTTTTATCTGTTCCAGCATCTTATGCACATCCATGCTTCATTCTCCTTCTTTTATCCACAATAATTCTATTAGAAATCCACTGTAACCTACAATTTGATCCGTCCCGTACAGATCCGCTCCAGTAATGGTTCTGAATGACTTACCACCAAAAGCCCGATCTCCCGTTTTTTTACTTCCTCTAACAGGAAATTCCATATCTGGCTCTGTGTGATCAGATCCAGCATAGCCGTGATCTCATCTGCCAGCAGAAATCTGGTTTTCTCACCTAATGCCCTCGCAATGCAGAATCTTTGAAGCTCTCCCCCAGATAACTCTCCCGGATACCGCTCCAGCCATTCTTTCTCGATCCCAAGTCCCCGGATCAGGTGTTCATCCAATACATCGCCTTCTTCCAGAACTGTTTTCATCTTTCGTCTGGGATTAACCGCTTCCTGAGGATGCTGCCAGATCAGCTGCACCGGACAATAGCCTTTGTATTCTGAAAGCGGCTTTCCGTCCAGTAAAACCAGGCCTTCATCCGGCTTTTCATAACCTGCAAGTATCTTGCAAAATGTAGTTTTTCCAAAACCACTCGGTGCTGCAAGTCCCAACCGTTCACTGCTGTCAAAGCTTAAAGATACATGATTCAATATCTGCCTGTTTCCTTTATGATAACAAAAAGACAAGTCTTTTGCTTCTAGTTTCATGAGCCTGCACCTTCTTCCTTTTGGTACTCATCCCATGTATTTATTTCTTCCAGAATCTCACTCTCATCACCTGGGCAGATACATCGCACCCGTCCCCCCTGATAAGGGACATATGGAACTTCCCGGCTGCATTCTGTCCGGTGTTTCGGACATCTTGGGCCATAGGGACACCCTTCAGGCAGATCCCTTACATAAGGCTGTATCCCCGGCTCCGGTGCAAATCCATGTTCCGGCATTGCCCGAAACAGCGCTCTGGTATATGGATGCCTTAAAGCTGCTTCCTGATTAAAGTCCACAGTTGCTGCCTCTTCCACTGCAGTTCCTGCATAGAAAACAACGATCCTGTCTGCCGTCTTTAACGCAAGCTCCAGATCATGGGTGATAAGAAGCACTCCCGCTCCCTGATCCGCGATTTCCCGAAAATGGGACAATACACGCACAGCCGCTTCCAGGTGAAGTCCCGGTGTCGGTTCATCAGCGATCACCAGCTGCGGCTGTTCTACCACGGCCGTTCCGATCAGCACTCTCCGGGCCATTCCGCCGGAAAGTTCAAAGGGATACATTTGATCTACTTCCTTATCAAGACCATATCTTCCCAGCGCCTTGCGGCCTTTTTCCAGACTGGCCCTCTCTTTGCCGCCGGCTACCTGTTCTCCCACTTTCATCAGTGGATCCAGATACGAAACACTCTGGGGAACCAGAACGATCTCATGTCCCCGCAGCTTTCTGACCCGCTTTTCTGTCAATTTTTTTCCTTTATAATAAATATCGCCTCCGCAGCTTCCGTTATAGGGCAGAACCCCCATAACTGCATGGGCTAAAAGGCTTTTCCCGGAGCCGCTGGATCCAACCACCGCCACCATCTCTCCCCGTGAAACACTAAGACTCAGGTCACGGATCACAGGCAGTGTTTTTCTGGAAAACCAGCCGTCGTATTGAGTAAACGTAACAGACAAATGTTCAATTCTAAGAAGTTCTTCTCTTTCAGATTTTTCTGTTTTTTCTGATTTTTCAGTTTGTTTTATTTTTTCCAAAATCTTTATACTTTCCACCTGTACCTGCGCCTCCTTTCTGCCTTTTCTCCAGTCTTTTTCTCTCTGGTTTTTCCTGTTTCTTTCATATCCTTTCTCTCTGCCATCCAGAAACATCTGTTTTATATCTGGCACTTTGTTTTTCCCTACTCATGTGCTCTGGAAGGATCCAAAAGACTGTTTAATGTATCACCGATCACATGAAACATCATAACCACCAGCACCAGCAGAGCTCCCGGAAACAGTGCCAGCCACCATTTTCCCATGGTCAGATATTTCATGCTCTCTGACAGGATCACGCCAATGGCAGGCTGCTCTGGTGACAGACCAAATCCCAGAAATGTGATACTGGCCTCATGCAAAATAGCATGTGGAAACATCAGCACCATTCCCACAAAAACCTGCGGGAGAAGATGAGGCATCATATGCCTAATGCCGATCTGCCATGGACTCATTCCCATTTTAGCTGCGATTTTTATAAAATGGCTTTCTTTTAGCTGCATTACTTCTGCGCGGATCAGCCGGGCCAGAGAGGTCCAGTGTGTCAGGATAATGCCTGTTGCCACACCCTTTAAACCTTTTCCCAATGCAAAAGATATAAGGATCAAAAGCAAAATATGGGGTATTCCCATGACCAGATCGATAAAACCGCTGATCAGAGTATCTGCCCATTTTCCTCCTGCCGCACAGGCAAGTCCCATTCCCACTGCAATCAGGGAACTGAACGCTGATGTGATCAGACCAATGCGTATACTTAAAGATAAACCTGTAAGGGTACGCACAAACATATCACGGCCCATCCAGTCGGTTCCAAAAGGATATTGTATACAGGGAGCTATATTTTTCCTGGTAAAATCCGTAGTCAGCGCCTGTTCCTTCAGACAGACACCTGCAACCAGCACTGCCCCGATCACAAACACTGCACACACCATCATCACTGTCATAAATACACGCCTGCTGCTTATCCCTTCTGTCCGTTTCAAATACTTCTCCAAACTATCATTACCTCTCATTCCCCATTATTAAGGCTGTATGATCCTATTTCACACCTCTTCTCATTCTGGGGTCTATGATCTCATATAAAACATCAGCAATAAAATTGCCTGCAAACACGATTGCCGCACTGATCACAGTAATTCCCATGAGCAGCGGAATATCACTTCCGAGGCCTGCACTTACTGCCGCCTGTCCCAGTCCCGGATAAGAAAATACCTGTTCCACCAGAACAGAACCGCCAAAAATCTCACTGATAGAAGCAAACTGCAGCGTCAGCGCAGGAAGGATCATATTGCGCAGTCCATGTCTTAAAACAATGGAGCTCATGCTTTCCCCTCTGGCTTTTGCGAAAAGCACATAATCACTTTCCATGACCTGTATCATTTTCTCCCTGGTATGAAGCGTGATATTGGAAATTCCTGTAAGGCTCAAAGCTGCAGCCGGCAATATTCCGTGGCGGATACGATCTGCAATAGAAACAGTAGCTGCATCTGCTCCTATAGGAACGCTTAATCCCACAGGAAGGACTTTTAACCACACTGCAAATACCATAAGAAGCACCAGCGCCACCCAGAAAGCCGGTGTACTGGCTGTGATCAGGGCATATGCGGAGATCACACGGTCTGTAAGGCTTCCCTTTTTTGCACCAGCCGCCATTCCAAGGATCACTCCGGCAGCACCTGATAGGATCCACGCAGCTGCCATCAGTCCTACAGAACTGACGAAACGTACCTGGATCACTTTTGCAACGGGCTGATGATACAAAAGGGAGATTCCCATATTTCCGCGGATAAAATCCCCCGCCCATGCAAGATAGCGCTTTAACGGCGGGATCCCTTCTCCCCAGTAAAGGCGCAGACGTTCGATCTGCTCCGGGCTCATAGATCCCATTGCCGCCTGACCTACATTCGTCTGCAAAGGATCTAAAGGTGCCATGGAAACCAAAACAAACGCTGCAATGCTGACAAAGAACAGAAGGATCAGCATCCGTATAAAATTTTTACTGACAAATATAACCTGCTTTTTCAATTCTGTACGCTCCTGACCTTCCTTTAAATCCGTATCTATTCCCAGGTCCACTGATCTACATTATTCACAATAGACCAGCCGTGACCATGTGGATGCAGCTTCTGGTCAGCTACATGAAGACCTTTTCTGGACCAGTAAAGATGATCAATATTTACAAGCCAGATCCAGGGGATATCTCCATCCTGCGTCACACCTGTTTCTCCATCCCACTGAGCTTTCTTCCAAAGGTCATAGGATTCTTCTAAAGAACTGCACTCCAATGCCTGATCCATATATTCATCTACCTTTTCATTGGAATAGGGTGAATACTCTGCAAAGGAACTGTTCTGGGCTGTATGATAAATATTGTAAAATTCCATAGGTGTATGTGCTCCCCAGCCCCACATAAGAGGAGTAGACTGAGCTCTGTCATAAGCGGTATCCCAGCCTACACCTTCAATGGTCACCTGGATACCCAGTTCTTTTAACTGATTGGCAGTGTCTGCTGCCAGAGCCTGACGGACTGAATCACTGGCCGGATACATTAATACAAATCCCGCCTGAACACCGTCTTTTTCACGGATCCCGTCTTTTCCTTCCATCCAGCCAGCTTCCTCCAATAAAGATTTGGCCGCTTCCGGATCATAAGAAGTTTCTGACTCCGGATTATACCACGGCATTTTGTCGCAGACACTGTATGCCGGGCTTCCATAACCATTTAACACATGTTCGATCATTTCATCACGGTCAATACCTAAATTAATGGCTCTGCGCACTCTTACATCACTGGTAAAATCATTTCCGGCTGCTATTCCATTTGCTGTCACAGCACCTGATGGAACAGCCGGAAGATTAAATCCGCGGTTATCTACAGTTTTAAACGCCAGAAGGTCATATCCATCCACAGTCAGATCTGAATACGAAGCTGCCGTATATGCAAGATCTGCCTGTCCGGCCTGAACTGCTGCAAACGCTGCGTCCTCTTCCATAAACAGAACTGTGACCTGCTTCATTTTCGGTGCTTCTCCATAGTAATCAGGATTCGCCTCAAAGATCACCTGCTGACCCTTATCCCACTGTTTCATAATATAACGGCCGGAACCGATGGGATTCTGTCCATAGTCAGGCCCATACGCATGCTCCGGAAGGATACCTGTGATCGCCATAGTATAAGGCCAGATAGAATACGGCCGTTTCATATGGAATACCACAGTAGTGTCATCTGCAGCCTCAGCTTCATCCAACATGGTAAAATCATTCACCGTACTGTTATCGCGAAGGGTATTATAGGTAAAAGCCACATCTTCTGCTGTCAGTGCTTCCCCGTCTGTAAACTTCACATCCGGACGGATCGTTACAGTCCAGGTCATCCCATCCTCAGATGTTTCCATATCTGTAGCCAGATCATACCCGATGGTAAGATCCTTATTTGTCACAGTCAGCGTACTCTGAATCAGCGGTTCATGAACATGTTCCCCGGCGCCCCAGCCATAAACCGGATCAAAACCGGCCTCTGGCTCTGATGATGGCCCCATAACTACGATAACAGAATCTTTCTCTGCGTTTTCAGTCTGACCGGCCTGATCCTGTGCACTTTCAGACTGAACTGACTGGCTGCTTCCCGATCCCTGATCTGTATTTTTGCAGCCGGCAAGTGCCATTGCCATAAAAATAGCAGCTGCAGCTATTCCATTTTTTATCCATTTTTTTTTCATAACCATATTCCTTTCTGATAATTTCTTTCATAAACAATACAGGAAGGTATGAATCGCCCCTCATTCTGCGTTCACACCTTCCTGGTATGGTTATTTTCTAAATTGCTGCTTCCCTTTTTAATGCACTCCTGTTCTCAGGAGAACTACCGGCTTCTGCCGGAAACTGTATAAAATTGTAACACTCAAACAGACATTCGTCAACCGATTGCAAACAATCTGCATGTTACGAATTGAAACACTCTTACTGTTCATTCGCTGTATGACCAGTAATGAAACACCCGTTTTTACGCTTCTATCTGAAATCTTATATAGGTTCTGTCATCAAAACTTTTATTCCCGGACTTCAACCCCTTTGTAGACTCATACAGTCTGCAGCACTGGGGATCTTCTCTCATAATATACTCTAATTCCCATTCCGACTGCTGCAAAGTAGGTTTCAAAACAGGATATCCATCACTTGCCAATATGATCTCATGCTCTGATCCTGAAAATTCCGAAAGCCGGATTACTTTTATCCGTTCTTCCGGTATTTCTTCTCCATTCAGAACAGAGTATCCATAAGCACTTCCCCTCTTATTGGCAAAAGCAGTAGCCTTTAAGATCCATGGTTCGATCCTGGCTCTTGCTTCTGCAGCCTCTGTGTCCAATGCTATCATCAAACTGCGAAACTGGCTTAAGATCACATCGCTTTTTTTCGGCTGCTGATATTCTGTTCCATCTACCATAGCCTGACAGTCACCGATCATCCATATTTCCCGAAAATGATCGGAATAAATGATCGCAGCTGCCTGCAGGCCCTTTTCTTTTTTATCGTAAGGGAATTCCACCGATCTGTAAAAATCCCGGAATTTTTCATTACACCGCCTGATGATACAGCTGCAGTCATCCGTCTTTTCCGCCTCTTTTACAGCCTGCGCCACACATTCCGCCGCCAGTCTGCCGGTAGACTTTCCCTTATAAGAAAAATCCGATTTCGGAGTTACTCCATCGATCACTGCAATAAAATCCTGTGTGGTTACTAAAAGATCCTCACACAGGCGTTCTGGCGCTTTGCTTTCTGTTTTTGATTCAATGATCCTCATTAAAATTCACCTCTAATCATTTTAATCCAATCAAGAAAGTTCCCTGTAGCCGTGACTATCCTTTGTTCAAAATTTTATCATATATATAGTACATCCTCAATATGTATCTTTCTTCACTCAAGGGGATATTAAAAATTGCTATATAGTCGTGAAAGGTCCGAAAGCCACCGGCGCGCATTACAGATGCGCATTTGGGAGAAAATCCTTTGTTCGTGGGCTTGCGCCGCCTAGTGTCAGAACTGCGAACCCAACTCACACGCTTCGCGTGTTCGGGCACGGTTCTCCGTTCTGACGCTATGCTCGCCCACTCACGGATTTTCAAACAAATGCTTATTCTGTAATGCGCGCCGGTGGCTTTCTACGCTATCACCTATTTACAAATTAAAAACGGTGGATATTAGTTACAATTCAGTCTTGCATCTTCTTACCCGCTTACAGTGGACAAGAAGATTTGGGCGTCTGCCTTATGAAGATTTAGCGCCAAAAGCATTTATGAAAACAAGTTTTCAACGTATTTTCGACCCTAAATCTTCG
>ENA-OQKP01000397-OQKP01000397.1-human-gut-metagenome-genome-assembly--contig:-NODE-397-length-37768-cov-5.735714_pt1 | contig 37768 bp, 32 predicted proteins | sample MGYA00242780_ERZ504802 | MGnify/ENA primary metagenome ERZ504802 (study PRJEB26092, sample SAMD00036406) | human gut metagenome | host: Homo sapiens | study: EMG produced TPA metagenomics assembly of... | reverse complement strand
CAGAACGGAGAACCGTGCCCGAACACGCGAAGCGTGTGAGTTGGGTTCGCAGTTCTGACACTAGGCGGCGCAAGCCCACGAACAAAGGATTTTCTCCCAAATGCGCATCTGTAATGCGCGCCGGTGGTTTTCGGACCTTTCACGACTATATAGCAATTACACATCCAAACAACTTCCGCCAATAAACTCTCTTAAAATCGAATTTTTCGGAATATCCTCGCTGCTGACACCAATAAAATAATCCAGGAATTTAAGCAGGCGCTTTGCCTCTGTATACTCCGGACAATCCTTTGGGATGCCGAAAAGCAGCGGTTCCACATATTGTTTTAATACTGCCAGTTCGTAGATCAGCGCAGAATTAAACATAGCATCTGCCTCTTCCTGGTATGGGAAAATATTTTCCTCTTCTCCTTTACGCACAGACGGCCACATACGGATGGTATCCCGGGCAGAAGCCCCTCTTGTCCTTGCATCACGGATCATGCGGCGCAGCAAACGGCCATCTGTAGTAGGAATGCGGTTATGCTCATCAATATTTAACTGAGTCAGCGCACTTATATAAATCTTAAATTTACTCTCCCTTGGAAGAGAATAAGATAAACGGTCATTTAAACAGTGTATTCCTTCAATCACCAGGATATCATCTTTTCCCAGTTTCAGGAAATCCCCTTTGTACTCCCGCTCTCCTTTCTTAAAATTATAATAAGGCAGTTCCGCCTGCTCTCCTCTTAAAAGAGCCTGCATATCCTGATTAAACTTCTCTACATCCAGACATTCCAGAACCTCGTAATTATAATTGCCGTTCTCATCCCTTGGACTGTCCACACGATTGACAAAATAATTGTCTACAGCAATGGGATGCGGCTTTAATCCAATGGCCTCTAACTGAACAGAAAGTCTGTGCGAAAATGTAGTTTTACCAGAAGAAGACGGACCTGCGATCATAACCAGCTTTGCTGTTTTCCGTTCCGCGATCTGAGCTGCGATCTCTGCAATCCTTTTCTCCTGAAGGGCTTCCTGGATCAGGATCAGATGAGACATATCTCCTGCTGCGATCTTGTCATTTAAGGCTCCTACTGTTTCTAAATCCAGACGTTTTCCCCATTCTGAGGAATCTGCCAGTGTGTGAAACAGCTTTGGCAATGGTGCAAACTCCGGCAATACCGTTGGTGCCAGCATAGACGGCAGCATAAGCACAAAACCATATTCATACAGTTTCAGATCAAAATAGCGGATATATTTCGTATTGGGAACCATATATCCGTAGAAATAATCCTCAAATCCGTCAATGCTGTACACATTGACTCTGGATACACGACGATAGCGGAACAGACGTTCTTTGTCATACATCCGGTGTCTGTGGAAACGTTCGATTGCATCATCTGTGGAAATACTGCGTTTTAAAATAGGGATCTCCTGATCTACATATTCCTGCATTTTGGCTTTTACCTGATCAAGAAGCCTCTGATCTAACGTGAAATTTCCTCTTGCTTCTACAAAAAATCCCTTTCCAATGGAGAAGTCCACAATAACTTTTTCTACATTTTCAGGACCTGCCGCTGCATAAAAAGCTTTTAGCATTAAAAGGGTGGCACTTCTCTGATAAGCGGAAATTCCCGGCTTTTGCCGTGCCGTAACAAACTGTACTTCGCCTTCTCTTATCTTTTCCTGAAGTTCCTGAAGTTTTCCGTTTACCTGCACTAATAATATCTCATCTGAATACTCTTTCTGGTACTCCTGGGCTACCTTCTGCCAGGTAATATCTTCCGGATACTCTTTTATCTGTGTATTGATAGTTAAACGTACCATAGGCATCCTCCATTTCATGCACTAAAACATGCCAAAACACACCGTACTTTTCATGCACTGGACTCTTTATAAAAGAACAGTAGGCCATGCTGGTGCAGCTGTGATGATCTCCACCCCTGACGGAAGATTTTCTTTTAAATATCCCGCCATAAACTGGATAAAAATGTGTTCCATACCATAATGGCCTGCATCGATCACCGCCATATTCCTGGCCGCTGCATCAATCCCCTGATGATGGCTGATATCTCCTGTTACCAGTGCCTTTGCACCTGTATGTATAGCTTCTTCGATCACACTTCCCCCAGCCCCCGGGCAAAGAGCCACTTTTTCTACTTCCATTTCCATCAGTTCTTCTCCATATACCAGAACAAAAGGAAGTTCAAAGGCCTGTTTCACTTTTTCTGCCAGTGCTTTTACTGTCATCTTTTCCGGCAGATCTCCTGTTTTTCCGATTCCATATGCTACAGGATTTCCCTTTATTTCTATATCTCCCATACATTCTAATGGCTCTGTATCCTTTAAAGAAAGCTGTTCTGCTGCCAGATCTGCCATACAGCCTGGTGCTGCATCAAAATTAGTATGCATGGCATAATAAGAAATATCTGCCTGGATCAGTTTTACCAGCCTCCGGGTGATAAAATTCTGATCATTCACTTTCTTGATTGCCTTAAAAATCAGCGGATGATGGGTCAGAAGCATATCTGCCCCCACTTTAACAGCAGCCTCAACTACCTGGTCTGTCGCATCCAAAGCAATATAGATCTTTTTTACTTCTTTATCACTGCGCCCTGCTAACAGTCCCGGATTATCCCAGTCGCAGGCACAGTTTTCCGGAGCCAGTTCTCTAAGTATTTCTATTACTTCACTGCATCTCATCTTGTGCCTCCCTGATATATGAAAGTTCTTCTTTTAAAGTCCTGCAGGCTGCTGCCTGTCCTACCGTCAGTTCTTCTTCTTTCTTTCCTGCAAATCCTTTTAAGATCCCTTCCACTCGTTTTTCTTCTTTTAAAAGATACTGCTTTAAAACTGCATCTTTACGCCTGAGCAAAACTGCTCCAAAACGGTACTCAGAAACCGTTTTACACTCCCACGTATCTTTACCGCTTTGTCCGAAGCCCGCTTTGATCACTGTATAAAACTTTCCCTCATCCAGTATCATCGCTTCATCTTCAATAAAAAAGCCATTTTCCTTCAGATAGCGGCGGAATTTTTCCAGGTCAGACTGAGGTGAAAAGATCCAGTGTGGGATACCGCTCCACAATTGCTTTCCCGCCTCTAAAATGCTGATCTCCAGTTCGCCGCCCATTCCTGCGATAATAACCGTATCTGCCTCTTTTGTCTGCAGTTTTTCCAGGCCATTGCTTAAACGGGTTTCTATAGGAATGGCTGTATCTGCAGCATCTTGCCGGTATTCTTTAATATGTTCCTCTGCTCTCTCTAAAGGCCCTTTTCGCACATCCATAGCCAAAGCGCTTTTTATTTTCCCGGTTTCTGCCAGATAAATCGGTACATACCCATGGTCAGTCCCTATATCTGCGATCCGGCTGCCTTCCGGTACAAAAGAAGCAACCAGCTTTAATCGTTCTGAAAGTCGAAACCGTGTTTTTATAGTTTCTGTATTGTTTTTGTTCTCTGTCATGTTCATTTTGTTCCTTCTATCTATATCAGACCCGTCTATGCGCCTGATCAGCTTTCCAAATAGTCTTTTAACTTCCTGCTTCTGCTTGGATGGCGCAGTTTGCGCAGAGCCTTATCTTCGATCTGGCGGATCCTTTCCCTGGTCACATGAAACTGTTTTCCCACTTCTTCCAAGGTTTTCCCTTCACCGTCATACAATCCGAAACGCAGGGATAATACCTGCTGCTCTCTTGGTGTCAATGTCTTTAATACATCTATCAGCTGCTCATGGAGAAATACAAAGGATGCCTCATCCTGGAGAAGAGACATTTTCTCATCCCGAATAAAATCCCCTAAATGGCTGTCCTCTTCCTCTCCCACCGGTGTTTCCAAAGATATAGGTTCCTGGGCTATATTTAAAACCTCTTCCACTCGTTTTCCCGGCATATGTACCTGATCTGCTATCTCCTGGATCGTAGGCTCTCTCCCCAGTTCCTGAAGGAGCCGCCTGGAACTTCGCATCACCCGGTTGATGACCTCCACCATATGAACCGGGATCCGGATCGTTCTTGCCTGATCCGCTATCGCCCTTGTGATGGACTGACGGATCCACCAGGTAGCATAAGTACTAAAACGATAGCCTTTTTGGTAATTGAATTTCTCAACTGCCCGCATCAGGCCCAGATTTCCTTCCTGGACCAGATCTAAAAATGCCATTCCACGCCCTGCATAGCGTTTTGCAATGCTGACTACCAGCCGAAGATTGGCTTTAGCCAGTTTTTCCTTTGCTTCTTTATTTCCAGCCTGTATCTGTATAGCTAAATTTTGTTCTTCTTCCTTGGTGAGCAGGGAAATCTTACCTATTTCCTTTAAATACAAACACACAGGATCTGCCTGATTCCATGATCCATTTTCCGCCTGAGTCATTTTTTCTGTCAGCTCTTCTTCTATTTCCGCTTCAGAATCCTCTGACTCATCTTCTCCATCTAATATCTGCACCTGGTTTTCCGCCAATATGTCAAGAACGCGGTCCAGTTCCTCCTCTTTCAGCTCTTTCGGCCTGAAATACCGGAAGATATCCCGATATTCCAGCTGTCGTTTTTCCGTTCGGGCATCAGCTAAAAGCCGTCCCATTTTCTCCTTAAAGCTTAAAGGTTCCTCTCTTCCCGTTCTTTCCATAAGCTTCCTCCTTAAATCAATCCAGGGATATATGCAGCTGCTTTAAAGCTGCCTGCTGCTTTATGATCTCCTGCAGCTGGGCAATATCTTTTGCATTCCGGCTTGCGCTGTCCAGACTGTTTTTTCTTACTTTCATTACAGTCTCCGCAAATGCCTTTTTCTGCTCCTCATTGTTTAAGGATTCTTTCAAGCTGGCATTAAATAATGCCGCTACTTCTTTGTACTGATCTTCATCATTGATAAACCTGCTTAAAATACCGGCCGGATTTACATTTCCTGCTTCATGGCCTTCAAATACCATGACTGCCACCTGGTGATACAGATCTTCTACAAAATCATCTGCTGTTATAATACCTTTTATCTTGTCAAATAATGCCGGATCTTCGATCAGCCAGGTAAGCAGCAGCCTCTGGGATCTTCGTATACCGTCTTCCCGCTCCTGTTTTCTTCCTGTTTTCTTTGCCGGAGCCTGATTTTGCTGCATTGGCTGTCCTTCATAAAAATCTCTGCCATATTCCGGTCGTACCACATCACTGCCGGAACTGTTTCCATTTTCCCGTGAAATGATATTCCGTCCAGCCCCATCTTCCCGGTAGCTGTCACCGGCCTTTAGTCCCATCTGCATTCCCAGACGGTTTACTAACTGGCGAAGTTCCTCTTCTTTGATCATCTGCTCTCTGGATACTGCCTGGATATAATTATCCCGCTCTAACGGTTCTCCAAACTGCAGCAGTTTTTTCGCTGTTTCCTGATAAAATTTCGTTTTCTGCTCCGGATCCTCTAACTGATAGTTCCGCTTTAACACATCGATCTCAAATAAAAAGCTGTTTTTCGCCTGTGCGATCCGCTCTCTAAAAGCCTCAGGCCCCATATTTTTAATAAATTCATCTGGATCCTTATATGGCTTCATATTTAAAACTCTGGCAGAAATTCCTGCATCCCTTAAAATAGGAATGGCCCGCAGCGCTGCTTTAATGCCTGCACCATCGCTGTCATAAGTTAAGATCACCTGGTCTGTATAGCGCTTTAAGACACCTGCGTGCTGGCTGGTAAATGCAGTTCCCAAAGAGGCCACTGCATTGGTAAAGCCCGCCTGATGCATGGAGATCACATCCAGATAGCCTTCACACACCAGCATATACTTTTCTCTGGTCGTCCTGGCATAATTCAGACCATACAGATTCCGGCTTTTATCAAATAATTTCGTTTCTGGAGAGTTTAAATATTTAGGCTCCCCGTCACCCATCACCCGGCCTCCAAAACCAATGACCCGGTTATTCACATCCATGATTGGAAACATAACACGGTTCCAGAACTTGTCCCTTCCTCCCCGCTCTTCAATAGTCACAAGGCCCGTCTGGCTGAGAAATCCATCATCATAGCCTTTTTCTTTCAGGAAACGATACAGATCATCGCTTGTTTTATTAGAATAACCAAGTCCAAACCGCAGCATCGTCTCATCTGTGAGCTTTCGCTTATCGTGGAAATATTCATATGCCATTTTTCCCTGAGGCTGCTTCATCTGATAGTAAAAATAGTTGGCCGCCAGTTTATTTACCTCTAATAATCTGGCACGCAGCTCTGCCTGTTCTCTGGCTTCTTTGCTGTATTCCATTTTCGGCAGCGTCACTCCCGCCCGGTCGGCTAAAGACTGCAGCGCCTCCTGAAAGGTATAATTTTCATATTCCATTACAAAAGTAAGAACATTTCCTCCGGCTCCGCATCCAAAACAGTAATACATCTGCTTTCCAGGGGAAACGGAAAAAGAAGGCGATTTTTCATTATGGAAAGGGCAAAGGCCAAAATAGTTGGCTCCTTTTTTCTGCAGCTTTACATATCCTGAAATCACATCTACGATGTCATTCTTCATTCTTACTTCCTCTATGACTTCATCCGGATAGTACATGCTTTTTTCTCCCTTCTGTTAAAATACAGGATCCGATCCAGGCATTGATATGCCCTGATTTCTGCTGACGCAGATGGATCCTTCTATTATAGTACGTTCCAGCGTTTTGGAACGAATAATTTTTCAAACTGATCAATGGCATAAATATCACTCATGCCTGCTATGTAATCACACACCACACGTGAAACCTTCTCTCCTGCATCTAAAAAATTGAGAGACTCCTGAGGAAGTTCGTCCACATGATCCATATAATAGAAATAAAGCTGTGAAAGCATCTGCTGGGCTCTGCCTTCTTCTGCTTTCGGAATATCATTTTTGTATACATTGTCAAACATCCACTGGCGAAGCCCCATCATAGCCTCTTCCATACCTTCTGACATAAAAATTCCCGGCTTATTAAGGCTGTTTAAGATAATATCATGGATCATAATATTTAAACGTTCCCGGACACTGTGTCCCAGCACATCTGTATAGCAGTTGGGAAGGTCTTTCTCCTCAAACATCTTCGCCCGGATAGCATCATCTATATCATGATTGATATAAGCGATCTTATCAGACAGGCGGACTACTCCTCCTTCTAAAGTAGATGGATGACCGGCAGTACGATGATTGCGGATGCCATCCCGCACTTCCCAGGTAAGGTTTAACCCTTTTCCATTTTTTTCCAGTTTTTCCACCACACGGACACTCTGCTCATAATGGGTAAAGCCATCTTCACAGATTTCGTTTAAAACAGCTTCCCCAGAATGACCAAAGGGCGTATGGCCAAGATCATGCCCCAAAGCAATTGCTTCCGTAAGGCTTTCGTTTAACCGCAGGGCTTTTGCAATGGTCCGGGCAATCTGGGATACCTCCAATGTATGGGTAAGTCTTGTGCGGTAATGATCTCCTTCAGGGGCAAGAAATACCTGCGTCTTATGCTTCATACGGCGAAATGCCTTGCAGTGGAGAATACGGTCTCTATCCCGCTGGTATTCCGGTCGGATATCGCAAAGTGGTTCTTTCTGATCCCTTCCTCTTGTATGTGATGAAAAGGAGGCGTAGGGGCTTAATGTATTAAGCTCCAGCTGTTCTAAGGTTTCTCTGATGTTCAATAAGTCACCCCGCTTTTGTTTTCGCTATGTATATGTATATGCTGATGGCTGTGATTTTATAACAACAAATTCATTGAATCTGCTGTACTGTTTTAATAGTATAACACATTTTAACCCTATTTCCTAGCAAAACCGCCCGCAGGGTTTACAGACAGACTGCTGCCCGCGTAAAAAGAATGTGCCTTGACACGAAGTGCCTTTTTTGTGTATTAGGAAATTCCATTGAAACATCCTGGTACACAAAAACAGGCGCCGCAGGAAAATTTCCCGCAACGCCTGTTTTAAACTTCTATATTCTTTTCGTTCACTGCCGTGGCAGCATATTTTTTACGGTTTTTTTCCAATATTATAGCAGTTCAGTATATCGACCTGAAAAGGCTTATTCAGGCCTTGTTATATACTGAGCTGCTAAATTTATTGGTTTATGAAATTTGATATACGCCAAAAATCGGCGTACAGCGGCACTGTCCCGTAATTACAGCAGTGCTACGCTTACCTTTACTACAACCTTACGCAGGCTCATAGCTTCGCCGGAAATAACCTGTGGGCGATGGATATCAGATGGGAAGAATACACAGAAACATCCTGGGCGGGACTCAATGTATCCTTCATCTTCTACAGACTCATAGAAGATCAGGTCTCTTTCCTTAATGTGCTCTGCTACTTTGTAGTTTCCGGTGTTCTTGGTAAATCCAAGACGCTCTTTGCCAGATACTAAGTACTGTACATCCAGATATTTCTCATGAGACTCTGGACGTCTGTCAGAAACATCTTCTGTCATGGCATCAAATACCTGCGCATAGATGTCCTTTCCCTGGATTTCATATACACCAGGTTCCATAGCTGCAAAATCATGACTCTTTAAATACTCTAATGCAGTCTGGATTGCTGCTGGATACTTTTCAAAAGAATCACCATTCTTAATAGATGAAAAGATCATATTTTTCTCTCCCTTTATTTATTTGTTTCTACCTTCCATTGCATGAACAAGGCGAACAATACACTCATGGCCAGGAACTTCTACACCATACTTGTGAGCTGCACGTACAACGGCGCCGCTGATGGTATCAACTTCTGTTCTTCTGCCATCACGCAGGTCTGCGCGGATAGAAGTGCATCCGTTTGGATTGTTGATGGAAGTATTTTTAACTTTTTCACGAACCTTTTCTTCATCGAAGTTCAGTCCGGCTGCTGCTGCTGTCTTTACTGTCTCATGAATCAGCTGGCAGCACAGATCCCATGCATACTCGTTAGCTGCGATATATCCCATGTCTACCTGGAGAACACCTGTAAGGGCACTTAAGGAAACATTGGTAAACAGCTTGTCCCAGATCAGAGTATGGATGTTTTCATGGATCTTTACATTAAAACCACACTGGTCAAATGCTTCTTTTAATTTTGGAAGGAAGCCTTCCTTATCTTCTACCAGCATACCAACATTGGTAACACCGGTTCCGCCGCGGCGAACATGGCCCATTCCAAGAACAGCACCATTGTCCTCAGTTGTACCGATCACAATATGCTCTTCATCAACGAATTCTTTTAACAGATCTTCGTGTCCTGCACCATTCTGTAACGTCATCAGACGGGTATTTGGTCCGATCAGACCACGGTTTCCTTCTAATGCTGCTCTGGAGAACAAAGCCTTTACAAAAAGGATCACCAGATCTACTGGTTCCTGTCCCTGAGTGTTGCTTACAGCACCTGGATGATATGTGTGGGTGGTTCCATCTTCGTCAATCAGAAGACCATTGTTAGCAACCTGCTCCACTACTTTTTCATTCGTATCTACTAAGAGAACATCATTATGCTGGGAAAGATGTCCGCCGTAAATAGATCCCATTGCTCCTGCACCGATCACTGCAATACGCATTTTCTTTCTCCCTTTCTGTTTCACGCAGGATCAAACTCTTTTGATCCTGCATTTTACGTTTCACTATACTTTAAAAGCACAGCTGCGCCCGGCATAAAGTTTTTTATGCACTGGCGCAGTCTGTTAAAAGTCCAGGAATTATTCGGAGAACTCAGCCAGTCCTTCAATTGCATATGCACGAACAGGGCTGGAATCCAGACCAAGGATTGGAAGTGGAGAATAGCTCATGAAGAATACATCCTTCTTAAGCTGCTCTAAGTTTCTTAAAACTTCCAGGAATACAATGTTCTCTGCCATTAAGATGTCATGGAAAGGCTTAACATCTTCGTTGCAGTTTTCGATAGAAACACCATCACCAAAACCAACAGCTTTTACCTTGTGAGCCTTGAACCACTCTGCGCTCTCTGCACCAACTAACAGACGCTGGTCTTTGTCAGTGTTGGTATCAGGAGTAAATGGATACAGCTTGTAGGAAGAATCAATGATAACGATATCTCCTTCTCTTACCTTTCCTGCTTCACGGTCTAAGTCAGCAGCGGTAATGTGTCCACGCTTAGCAACAGTCTCCTTGAAATCTACATATACTGCACGGCCTAAGAAAGTGGTCAGAGGCAGTTCTGCTACAGATGGCCAGTTATCATCATGATGATAAGGGCATTCGCAGTGAGTTCCCAGATGGCTCATCAGATCCATGTTGGTATGGAAATCCGGAATAGCACCGCCGGTATTGAAGCGGAACAGATGACATCTTCTGGACTCTGTCTTTGGATCCAGGATCTTGGAAAGATCAACAATTCTTAAGTTACCCATTTCATAAACACACATTTTAGGTTCCTCCTTAAAATTGGTTTTTATTTTCTTTGTTGGCTTTTTACTTGCCTATCTGTATACCAGTATACCGGTATATCGGTATACTGTCAAGATTTTCTCAAAAGTAAAAATCAACAAATTTTCAACCGCGTTCTTATGAATTTTTACAATATCTATTCCTGTATTACTATTATACATAGAAAAAATATATATTTTTAGTTTACACCAAGTTACTTTTATGTACAAGCGTGTATTTAAAAATATCCTCTCTCATATAAAAAACGTGGAAAACAATAGGAAAATCGCTGTTTTTTCTTGACATATATATGATTTTAGCCTTAAGATTGTATACAGATTGATTTAAACATAAAGGATATGGATATAAGAATGAAAGAAAAAAGCTTCCTGCAGCTGCAGGCCTACGATTCCATCAAAAACGGCATTTTAAACGGTGAATTAGAGCCCGGACAGCTCTACTCAGAAACAAAACTGTCCGCAAAAATAGGAATCTCCCGAACCCCTATGCGTGAAGCCCTCCAGTGTTTAAGCCAGGATGGCTATATTACCATCATACCAAGCAAAGGCTTTATGATCCGCCAGCTAAATGAAAAGGATATGAAAGACAGTATTCAGATCCGCTGTGCTATTGAAGGTTTCTGTACCACTGTGATCGCCTCACAGGCAGATACAAAAGAAGGAAAGCAGCTGCTGCGCAGTCTGAAAATGATCCTGGATAATATGGAAGAAGCATTAGATTCTGATTCTTTAGAGGATTTCATCTCCTATGATCATCAGTTTCATCTTCTGATCGTCAACTATCTCCACAATGATGAATTTAACCAGATTTTCCAGCGTTTGCTGTACCTGATCCACTTAACCTCTCAGGATGCCCTTTCCGCTGAAGGCCGTATCCAGGGAACCGTCGATGAACACCTGGCTTATTATAATGCGGTAAAAGAAGGGGATGGCCAGAAAGCTTATTCGATCATGATACAGCATTTGATGATGCCTCTTAAAGTACATGCGAAAAAGTAATATCCCCACAAAATAGTTACAGTTCAGCCTTGCATAATTCAAAGGGCTGCTGACCAAATACAGCGTATAAAAAAGTATGCCGTATTTGGCCGCAGCCCTTTATTGGTTCTCTTAACTGTGCTGTCAGGATCATGACCTGCACCACCGGATTTTTGTCCTTAATTTTCCAGCGTTCTTACAAGATTCACCATTTCAATGGCGCCAAGGGCGCAGTCATAGCCTTTGTTTCCTGCTTTTGTTCCTGCGCGTTCAATCGCCTGTTCTATATTATCTGTAGTCAGTACCCCAAACATAACAGGAATATCACTTGCCAGAGAAACATTGGCAATCCCTTTGGAAACCTCACTGCACACATAATCATAGTGACTGGTCGCTCCTCTTATAACAGCTCCTAAACAGATCACAGCATCATATTTCCCGCTTTTTGCCATCTTGGATGCAATCAGCGGAATCTCAAAAGCTCCCGGAACCCACGCAAGATCAATATCTTCATCTTTCACATCATGACGCAGAAGACCATCCCGGGCTCCTGCCACTAATTTCGACACGATAAATTCGTTAAATCTTGCAGCTACGATTCCTACTTTCATTTCTTTTGCTACTACTTTTCCTTCTAATGTACGCATATTTTTCTTGTCCTTTCTGTTTTGTATATATGCTTCCTGTCCGCAGTAAACGGCAGGAAGATGCAATGCTGAACTATACTATTTTTTGTTTGACTGCACGCATTATCTACTGAAGCATGTGACCCATACGTATCTTTTTGGTCTGAAGGTAAAAATGATCATACTCTGTTTCCTGCATCTGGATCGGCACCCGCTCTGTGATCTTAAGTCCAAAAGCAGACAGCTGATAAACCTTATCCGGGTTGTTGGTAAGCAGACGCATGCTCCTTACTCCCAGATCACGTAAAATCTGGGCACCAATATAATATTCTCTTTCATCTCCCTTAAAACCAAGAGCAAGATTGGCTTCCAGAGTATCCAATCCTTGTTCCTGTAGCTCATAAGCTTTTAATTTATTGATCAGGCCAATGCCTCTGCCTTCCTGGCGCATATACAGCACAATCCCTCTGCCTTCTTTTTCAATCTGAGTCATGGCAGCCGCAAACTGCTGGCCACAATCACAGCGCAGGGAGCCAAATACATCTCCTGTCAGGCATTCTGAGTGGACTCTGCAAAGTACATTTTCGCCATCTCCTATATCACCTTTTACCAGTGCTACATGGTGTTCTCCATTCAGTCGGTTTATGTAACCATAGGCTGTAAACACACCATACTTTGTTGGCATCTTAGTTACAGTTACACGTTCTACCAGCTGCTCATGAACTTTTCTGTATTCCTGCAGATCTTTTATCGTAATAAATTTAATATTCCATTTTTTTGCCAGTTCCTTTAACTGCGCAGTGCGCATCATAGTTCCATCTTCTTTCATGATCTCGCAGCACAAGCCACATTCCTTCAGACCTGCCAGACGACAAAGATCTACCGTTGCCTCTGTATGACCATTGCGCTCTAAAACTCCATTTTTCTTTGCAAGAAGCGGAAACATATGACCTGGGCGCCTGAAATCTTCCGGCTTCGCATCTTCTGCTACACACCGCATAGCTGTGATCGAACGTTCCGCTGCGGAGATTCCTGTGGTAGTGTCTGCACAGTCAATGGATACGGTAAAGGCTGTTTCATGGTTATCTGTATTTTTTGTCACCATCTGGGGCAATTTCAGCTTCTCCACGTATTCTTCAGACATAGGCATACAGATCAGTCCTTTTCCGTGTACTGCCATAAAATTAATATTTTCCGTAGTGGCATACTCTGCCGCACAGATAAAATCTCCCTCGTTTTCTCTGTCCGGATCATCTGTTACAAGGATCAGCTTTCCCTGTCTTAAATCTTCCAGTGCCTCCTCTACTGTATTAAATCCGTTTTCTGTATTTTTCATCTGATCCATGATATTTCTCCTCTCTGCTTTTTATCTGATATACTCCCATTTTTTAGAACCAAAAGATATTGGCATTGCTGTTTAATTGTTCAATATCCGTACTGCGCCAGTTTCTCTCTGGTTATTCCATGAGTTTTTTTCTCGCTATTTTCTTTCATGATTTCGTGAGTATTTTTCTCATATATAAACTTTTCCACATATTTTCCAACGATATCATTTTCCAGATTAACCAGATCTCCTGCTCTTCGTTCTCCCAATGTAGTAACGACCCGTGTATGTGGAATCGTGGAAACTGCAAAAGTTGTCTGTGTTACTTTTGCTACTGTAAGGCTGATCCCATCAATGGCAATAGAACCTTTTTCTACTATATAGTGAAGGATCTCCGGGGACGTTTCTATGGTATACCAGATTGCCAGACTGTCTTCTTTTATATCTGTGATCCTTCCAGTTCCGTCAATATGGCCAGATACCATGTGCCCTCCAAATCTTCCTCCAGCTGCCATAGCCCGCTCCAGATTCACAGAACTTCCCGGCTTCAGCATTTTAAGAGATGTACGGTCTAATGTTTCATGCATCACATCTGCCTGAAATTCATTTGCAGAAAAAGACGTAACCGTCAGGCAGATCCCGTTTACTGCAATGCTGTCTCCTATGTGTATATCTTCCATTACTTTTTTCGCTTTTATGGTAAGGATTGCCTGACTGGCTGTTTTCATGATCCTGCTGATCATTCCCTTTTCTTCAATGATCCCTGTAAACATTTCTTTCCACATCTCCTTCCACAAGCAAATCTTCTCCTAAGAGTCTGATCGTTCTGTTTTTAATCAAAAATGCCTGATCCGGTACTTCTACACCAATTCCTTCTACCGGGGTCTTCGCTGTTGTTCCCCCAAAGATCTTTGGTGCTATATAGGCCTGTATTTTCTGGACAATCCCTGCGTTCAATGCCGCCCAGTTAAGCGTGCCGCCTCCTTCTAACAAAATACTGTCTATTTTCTCTTTTCCCAACTGCTCCATCAGTTGCTCCAGGTCAATATGATTCATTTTTTTCTCTGTTAAAAGTATTTTACAACCAGCCTCTCTATAGGGTCTTTGCAGTTCCTCATCTGCTGTGCAGCAGGCTATGATCGTTGGAATATCCTTTGCGGTTTTTACAATTTTAGAAGTAACAGGCATCTTTAAATGTGTATCGCAGATAATACGAACAGGATCTCTTCCGCCCTCTATCCGGCAGTTAAGCATAGGATCATCTGCCAGTACTGTACCGATTCCCACCATGATCGCTGTGTTTTTCTTTCTCTGTTCATGTACATGGTGTCTGGCTTCTTCCCCTGTCACCCACTTAGATGCCCCGGTATAAGCAGCAATTTTTCCATCTATAGTCATGGCATATTTCATGGTCACATAAGGACGTCCGGTCTGGATATAATGAAAAAATGCCTGATTCAATGCATCACATTTCTCTTTCATCACATGCTCTCTTACCTGTATCCCGTGATCTTTCAAGATTTGGATTCCTTTTCCTCCTACCAGGGGATTGGGATCTCCTGAGCCGGTCACAACCCGGCTGATGCCTGCCTGGAGGATCGCTTCTGTGCATGGAGGCTGCTTTCCATGGTGACAACATGGTTCCAGGGTAACATATATAGTGGCTCCTTTAGGAGACTGAGTACAGGAAGCCAGCGCATTTCTTTCTGCATGAGGTTCTCCGTATTTTTCATGATATCCCTGGCCAATCATACAGCCATCTTTTACGATCACCGCTCCCACTACCGGATTCGGAGCAGTATAGCCATATCCCTTCTTTGCCAATTCAATAGCCATGGCCATATATTTCTCATCCTCACTATAATCCTCTGTAATATTCAAGTTTTTCCCTCCTTGCTGCTTTTAGGGCTATTTGATTCGCACATTACCTGCGCCTTTACGATGCATGTAGAACAAAAAACGCCCTGGAGCTTAACATGTTCTCCAGAGCGTTTTTATAAATAATCTCTTCCTGTTCATAACCAAGCGGCTATTAAACCATTTGATCAAAAACAAAAAGCTCTGAAACAATCACTGTTCCAGAGCTGATATTCAACAAATATCTGATAATATATATATCTTCTATTCTGTCTTCTCATCTTCTTTCATCCAGACTTTACTGTCGGCCTCGGAATCACACCGAATCATGCCTTACGGCTCATGGGCTATACCACCGGTGGGGAATCACACCCCGCCCTGAAGATTGTATTCACTTGTTAGTCATAACTATAGTACTGTTTTTAGGAAATTGCAAGAGGAATTTTTCTATTTTCTGCATTTTCCATCTTTTCAAAATCCCGTCTTGCCTCTGCCGCCTGTCTGATGTGACTTTCTACTGTAGTGCAGCATCCGCCGACTGCTGTTGCTCCATTTTGGAAATAAGACAGCGCATAATCATAAAAAGTACGCTTGTCATTGGTTCCGTGCCAGGTTTTGGTGATAGGATCATATTCTTCACCGCTGTTTGGATAAACTGCAATGGGCAGATCTGTACCAGCACGCAATTCCCGGATCAGTCTGCTTATATAGACAGGTTTTGTACAATTGACCCCCAGCATTTTAAGATGAGGATACTTATACGCATCCTGAGAAAATATTTTTGCACATTCAGCGATCTTTTCTCCTTCGTTAATATGTTTTTCATCCATGCACGAAAAGCTGATCCAGTAATCTGCCCCTATTTCTTCCGCAATCTTCGCTTCTGTCAGTGCTTCTTTCAAAGATGGCTGCGTTTCCATAAGAAGCAGATCCGCTCCTGCTTCCCACAGAAGCTCCATTCTGTGCTTATGAAACTCATAAAGAGTCTCTTCTGATACCCCATAATTTCCCCTGTATTCAGAGCCATCCGCCAGATATGCCCCATAAGGTCCCACACTTGCCAGACACAAAGGCCACACCCGCTTCCCATCTTTTCCTTCTTCCTGCCACCACTCTTCTCTTGCTTCCTGAAAGATCCCAACACTTTTAACAATCAGTTCTTCTGCCTGTTCCTTTGTATATCCGATCCCCATAAGTCCTGGTATCGTTGCCTGATAACTGCAGGTAATCCCGCAGTCTGCTCCTGCTTTTAAATAATTCTTATGCACCTGTTTGATTTTTTCCGGACAATCAGCCAGAGCTCTTGCCGTCCAGAGTTTTGTATTTAAGCCTACTCCCATATTTTCTAAAGGGGTAGACATAGAACCATCTAATACAAGCAGCGGCGATGCTGCCAATGTTTCCTCTAACGAGGTTCGTTTCTTGTTCATAGTCAGTTTTTCCTCCTGCTTTTTTATGTATTATACTCTTTTTTTCCAAAACTCCAAACTATTATGTAGAATTTCAAACAAACTGCACTAAATTCTATTTCCAGCAACTGCAAACAGTGCTAAGTCACAGATTTTAATCCATAACTTAGCACTGTTTTTCATCTCAACTTCAAAAGACAGGTGATATGACCTATATTAATTTTATTTACAGGCAACACAATACTGCATATATCTTCACCGCATCTAACATACTATCAATTTCACAGTACTCGTCTCTTGCATGTGCCATTGCCAAATCACCAGGTCCAAATACGATTGTCGGAATGTGCATCAATCCAGCAGTTGTAACCCCATTGGTACTTGCTTGCATGCGGAACAATTCCGGCGACTGTGCTTTTACTTCCTCATAGGCTTTAGCTGCCCCCACTACCAATGGATGTTCTTTCTCTATAGTCCAAGCTGGAAGGAATGAATGGAACAGGAAATCTTTTCCAGTCCAACTTTTTCCTGGAATGTCGCTATACTGCCAACTTGCTCCTGTACCAACTACAATATCCTCCATTTCTTTCCCTACGCTTTCCTCTGTCTCTCCCAATGCCAATCTTCTATCCAGAATAATTGTAGCATCCTGAGGTACAGAGTTATTGGAAGCTGTACTGCAATAAATATTAGTAATTGCTACAGAACCTTTTTCTCCTGGCATTTTCTTTAACTGCTCCGCGTCCTGCTCTACTCTTTTGATAACTTCCGTCATCAAATACACTGGGTTAATTCCATTATCTGGATTGCTCGCGTGGCAGCCTTTACCCGCCATCTTTATTTCAATCAGGGCACGTCCTCTATGCCCTACTCCCACTTTCATATTCGTAGGTTCACAGATAACTACCCAATCCGGGTGAATTGGATTTTCTGTAAGTAATAGGCGGACTGCTTCCCCATCATAATCCTCTTCCATAACAGAAGCAGACACATATACGCTTGTATCTTTGGGAATCCCCATTTCTTTAGCTACATAAGCACCATATATAGAAGCCACAAGTGGACACTTCATATCCACAGACCCGCGTCCATAAAGCTTTCCATCCTTTATAATACCGCCATATGGGTCATCTGCCCACTGATCTGAATCAATAACTGTTACTGTATCCATATGCGAATCAAATAATATTTTTTTAGCACCATATCCGATTCTTCCCAAAACATTACCTGTGGCATCTATTGTAACTTCATCATATCCAAGTTCTTCCATTTTTTCCTTTACAAGCTTTGCCACATTCACCTCATCGCATGTCATACTTTTCGTCTGTACTATTTTCTGTGCAAAATCAATTACATCATTTTTGATTCTCTCAAAAACTTCATTCATACTCGCGCTCATTATTATTTCTCCACATTTCCAAACAATTCTTCAAATTAAATTTTAGAATGGTCCCCACTGGATAATCTGGGCAATTATCATAAATACAGCAGCAACCAGTGTCCACATTCCGAACAACGGAAGCATACGTTTGATCCATTTATCATATGGCACATGTCCCAACGCAATCGTCGCCATAAAATATCCGCTTACCGGATAGAAAATATTAGAAAAACCATCACCATACTGAAGAGCTAAAACTGCTGTCTGTCTTGTGACACCTACCAGATCTGCTAAAGGCGCCATAATCGGCATTGTAACAACTGTCTGTCCAGAACCAGATGGAATCAGGAAATTCAACATAGTCTGTACAATCAGCATACCAACTGCGGTAACAGAACCAGGAAGACTCTGAAGTACCATAGCCAATCCATGAATGATTGTATCTGTAATATGTGCATCACTCATTACAACCGAAACACCACGGGAAAGTCCAACAATCAAAGCACCCAAAAGCACCTGCTGACAACCTTCCAGGAATGTTTCGCAAAGCTCATTACCTGTCATACCCGCTACAAGACCAGACACAATTCCCATTGCCATAAAGATGCCGCCAATCTGAGGAAGATCCCATCCCCATTTGAATACACCAACAATCATGATGACAAATAATACCAATGCAATAATGCCCGCTAATTTTTGTCTGAAATTTAAATTATATTCCGTTTTATTATCCAAATCCAATTGTTTTCTTAATTCCAGATCAGACTCATAAACCAGAGACTTTGTTGGATCCTTTTTTACCATGCTTGCATATCGCATAACATAAGCAATACCTATAGCTCCTACCACGATCATAGAAATCAAACGATATTGCCAGCCAGACAGAAGTGGAAGGCCTGCAATTTTCTGTCCTATAATGGTTGTAAACGGATTTGCCAGCGCAGATGTAAAGCCAATAGCAGAACCGCACAATGCTGTTGCGCAAGCTGTCATAGAGTCAAATCCTAACATAAGCATAAGCGGCAATATAATCGGCACATAAACCATGCATAATTCGCACATACCAATAAAGCAATCAATAGTTGCAAACGTAACCATTAAAATTGGAATAATAATGATGCCTTTATCTTTTAACTTGTTTGATAACCAAGTAATAACACCACCAATAGCACCACTTTTATTCACCATGTAAAAGCCACCACATACGCAAAAAGTTAATACAACAACCCAGCCAGCCTCTACAAATCCCGATGGAAATGCCTGAAACAGCTGCATCACTGTAGTTGGTGTTGATGCGATTACATGATATGAATTCGGATCAATAATTTCTCTTCCCGTGTTTGGATCTAATACTCTGGTATACTCACCTGCCGGTAAGATATAACTCAATGCGGCAATGACTAATATGATTGCATACAGAATAATAAATATATGCGGCATTTGAAATTTTTTCTTTTCATTCATTGTGACTTTCCTCCATTTGAAACCTTTTACCTGTGCTTAAGGAATTGAATCGTAACTGCCCCTGACAATTTTTCTATTGTTCTGTTCCTTCAATCTGCATCCCCTTTTGTCAAAAGCAAAGAACATCAGGACTTTTAGTTAACTTCAGCTATTTTCTCAATCAAGGACATATTCCAGGTCAATTCTTCCCACGTCACCCCTGATGTCCCGCATGTTTCAAATATGCTGATTTTACATTTCTCCATATTCTCACCCCTTACAGCAACTTAAACGCTTTTGTATGCAATACGGCTATAATTTTCACCTCCATTTTTCACATTTTTAATATTATTTAAAAAAATATTTTGTGCAATATATTGCATACATCATATTGAAAATATATCACGCTTAGGTTATAATAGTCAATATATATCGCGCAAATTAATATTTTTTATGCATAATAACTATTTTTATTACTAATATCACACTAAAAAGAAAGGACTGAGTATTATGCCCTTACCAACCACCCTACCAATCAAAAAACGTATGTCGGCAAAAGAACTGGTTTATATTCAACTGCGAAATTGGATCATAAACGGTACCTTACGCCCAAATGAAAAGATCAACGACCAGGATGTTTCGCAATATTTTTCTGTCAGTCGTACTCCTGTTCGGGAAGCAATGCAGCTTCTATCTGATCAGAAACTCATCAACATTATTCCAGGTAAAGGAAGCAGTGTTACACCTATTGATTATGCACAAACTTTAAAAGCTTATGATATTCTAGCTGAATTAAACTGTCTCGCTTTAAAATTTGCTTTCCCCAACCTGACTCAGGAACACTTAGAGCATTTAAATGAGTTAAATGAATCTTATGCCCAAATTGCAAAAAGTTCTGATTTTACGAAACTTACTGAAATTGACCGTCAGTTTCATACCTTAATCTTTCAATTGGCCGACAGTGAGTTCTTGACCTATTTTTTTGAGATTTTACATGTCCACACTTTAAGAGCTGAATCAATTTTTGTGTACGAAAAAAGCAATTATCTTCAATCCTATCAAGAACACAAAAAAATAATAAACGCACTTATACAAAAAGATTTGGAAACTGCTTTGAAAAATATGCGGGATAACTGGCTTCACACTGCAGATTTTATCAAAACCTCTGCCTTATCTGAACATCTTTAAAAATACCAACCTTTTATTATCTTTCATTGCGTCTTTTTCTCTTTTATGATACTATACACAAAGTTCGGCAGCAGCCTGCTGCCGGATCCCCATCACACAAAAAATGTTACAGTTCAGCCTTGCATCTTCTTGCCCGCTTGCAGCGGACAAGAAGCTTTGGACGTCCGTCTTATGAAGATCCAGGGTCAAAAGCACTTATGAAAACAAGCTTTCAACGTGCTTTTGCCCCTAAATCTTCGCAAGGCTGAATTGTAAACAAAAAATTATAACAAAATCAGAAAAGAGTATTATTATGAAAGACTTAACAAAAGGATCCCCTTCCAAGGTAATGATTTCTTTTATGATTCCCATTGCCCTTGGAAATATTTTCCAATTATGCTACAGTCTGGCAGATACCCGCGTAGTTGGCAGCACCTTAGGTGAATCGGCACTGGCAGCTGTAGGAGCTACCACTTCGATCAGCACCTTATTTATCGGTTTTTTATCCGGACTGACCAATGGTTTTTCTCTTTTGATCGCCCATCAGTTTGGCGCCGGACGCAAACGTGGAGTGACACGATATGGGGCCGGATGTCTGCTTTTAGGTACGATCACAGCTTTTCTCCTTACCTGTATCTGTGTTGCCAGTCTGCCTTTTATACTGCATCTGTTAAATGTGCCGGACAGCTTAATGGATCAGGCTGATGACTACATAAAGGTCATTCTTTTGGGACTGTTAGCTACCATGCTTTATAATGGCTGTGCCTCTGTTTTACGTGCAGTAGGTGATACTGCTGCCCCGCTTTTGTTCCTGCTGTTTGCGGCAGGATTAAATGTTGCCTTAGACTTGCTTTTTATTTTGAAATTTGGCTTCGGCGTTGCCGGAGCTGCCTGGGCCACAGTGTTGTCCCAATCACTTTCCGCCATTATAAGCCTGATTTATATGTTTAAACGATATCCTGTTTTCCGTTTTACTCCTGCTGATTTCAAACTGGAGTTTCAGGAAATAAAGGATCTGTATACTTCCGGTCTTTCCATGGCCGCCATGATGTCCCTTGTATTTTTCGGAACATTGTCCCTTCAATGTGCTATCAATACTTTTGGTCAGGACATTATCGTTGCCCACACAGCAGCCCGCAAGATTACAGAATTTTTCATGCTTCCCTTCTCTGTTATGGGAGTAACCATGGCTACTTACTGTGGACAGAATATGGGTGCCGGAAAAAAAGACCGTATCTGCACAGGTATACGCCAGGCACTTCTCATTACATGGATCTGGTCCATTGGAATGATGCTCTTAAGTTATACAATTGCACCAAATCTGATCAGCCTTGTAACAGGCTCTCAAAACCCTGCAGTTCTTTCCAATGCCTCCTGGTACTTGAAAACCGATTCTCTCTTTTATTTTGCACCTGCTGCTATTTCTGTTTTAAGAAACGGACTTCAAGGAATGGGAGATCACATTACTCCCGTCTTTTCCAGTATGATCGAATTGATTGGAAAAATCATCGCTGCCCTGGTTCTTGCTCGCATTTTCCATTATTGGGGCATCATTATGGCTGAACCTATCGTATGGATACTTATGGTCATTCCACTTATTATAAAAGCCAGAAAGCTGCTGTGATATCTGTCACAGAGCTTTCTGGCTTTTTATTTATGTTATATCTTATGCGCAGGCGAGACCTTCGTTAATGGCCCAAGAAAAACAAATATATTATTTAATGATCTCTTCTGCTCTCTCCAGGGCAGATGTAATATTCGGGCAGAAGTTCTCTTCACCTGCAAGAGCAACAAATCCAGCCTTTTTCATTGCCTTCATAGGCTGCTCATTTACATGAGAAAATACTACTGTCACTCCCTTGCTTTCGCAGGTTTTGGTAAGTGCAGTCAGCGCATTCATTGCTGTACTGTCCAGTGCCGGAACTGCTCTCATGCGCAGTACCAGACATTTTGCACTTTCTTCCACTACAATATGTTCAACGGCATCAGAAGCGCCAAAGAACAGAGGGCCGCTTACTTCATAAACACGGATCTCAGCTGGAAGCATGCGCAGATTTTCATTAACAGCCACTGTGTCATCGTCTGTATATACCCAGCTTTCTGTCTTTGTCTCTTCGCTCATTCTCTTGATGAACAGCAGACATGCAAGGATCATGCCTACTTCGATCGCTACTACCAGATCAAATAATACAGTGAGCACAAAGGTTACCACCAGCACCAGAACATCACTCTTTGGAGCTGTTTTTACTAACTGTAAGAAAGTACGCCACTGACACATATTGTAAGCAACGACAAATAGGATCGCTGCAATGGTAGGCATTGGGATCATACCTGCATAAGGCATCAGTACTACCAGAACGATCACCAGGGTAATGGAATGTACCATACCTGCTACCGGTGTGCGGCCGCCGTTTTTAATATTAGCTGCTGTACGGGCAATGGCACCTGTAGCCGGGATACCGCCAAATAATGCGGAAGCAATATTTCCGGCTCCCTGTGCCACTAATTCCATATCAGAACGATGCTTTCCATTGATCATACCATCTGCAACAACACAGGATAGCAGTGATTCAATGGCTGCCAGGATAGCAATGGTAAATGCATTTGGAAGCGCTGCCTGAACGATCTCAAAGTTTACTGACGGCAAGTGGAAAGATGGGAGCGCATTACTGATGGTATACAGATTTCCAATGGTAGAAACCTTTAAAGGAAGGAATTTTACCATAAGAATGCCAACGATAACTGCGATCAGAGAACCTGGGATCTTCTTAAATATGTAAGGAGAAACGATCAGGATCGCCAAGCTTACAATACCTACAATAAGAGCTGCCGGATTGACAGTTCCTATATTTTCAAGAAACGCTGCAAGCTTTTCCATGGTTTCGATCGGACGGACACCTTCCGGATAAGCCACGCCAAAGAAATCCTTTAACTGTCCGATCACAATGGTAACTGCGATACCGGAGGTAAAACCGGTTGTAATGGTATATGGAATAAACTTGATCAGGCTTCCGAAACGGCAGATGCCCATCAGGATCAGGAATACACCTGCAAGAACAGTCGCGATCACAAGACCGTCCATTCCGTCTCTTGCCACGATACCAGCTACAATCGTAGCAAATGCAGCGGTTGGACCGGCGATCTGTACACTGCTTCCCCCAAGAGCAGAGATAACGAATCCAGCTACGATCGCTGTAAAAATACCTGCCTCAGGACCTACGCCAGACGCCAGTGCCAGAGCAATAGACAGTGGAAGGGCGATGATCGCCACAATAATACCTGCTGTCACGTCTTTTACAAACTGGGACTTGTCATAGGACTTTAAGGCTGTTAATAACATGGGTTTTAAGTTGCTCATTTTACCTTTGTCCTTTCATTTTCCTTTGTTTCTGCTTTTTACACACGTAAATTCGATTATAACATAAAGAAAATGTTAAGGAACCAATATTTTTTATGTTTCTATAAAAATACATTTTTAAGTACATTTTTGCTGCATCAAAAAAGTTCCCGCCCATTGCATTTATTTCAAAAAATAATGGGTGAGAACTTTTATGTATCAGGATTCTTGCTCCATCCGGGTTAACAGCTGGTCGATTTTTGACACAAACAGATCAAAAGCAACATCATTCTTACCGCTTTAAAGCTGATATTTCGCGATTCTTATAATCCTCTAAGCCAAAATCATCATTCCACTGTGTCGTATCTTCCGGAAGTCCCACATAATTTAAGGACATATCATCCTTTGACACAAGGCCCAGATTTTCCACTTTTCCTACATGCTCGTCCCATGTTCCATCGTAAATAATGGAATCCAGCATAGAATTAACAGTCGCTGTCAGGCTCTTCATGGCAGAAGTGATGGTAGTTCCTTCTCCATAGGCATCAATGATCGGAGACTGATCAGAGTCTACGCCAATGACCTTGCCGCCTACCTTTGCTGCTGCCTCTGCTGCTGATGTAAAAATACCGCCGCCGCAGGCAAAAACAACCTCTGTGCCATTGCTGTACCAGGTATCCATAGCCGCTGTGATCTCTGTGGAGCCATAGAACTGACCGCCATAAGCATAATCGATCTCTACTTCATCGGTAATTCCCATTTCCTTTGCTGCCGCATCAATTCCCTGGACATAGCCATAGCCGTAACGCATAACGCCAGGAACTGCCTGGCCGCCTAAAAATCCTAAATGACGGTAACCCAGTTTTACAGCTGTGTAGCCTGCAAGGTATCCTGGGATCGCTTCCTGGTAAATATCATGTCATAAATTTACAGGTTGGAGAAGTTCTTTCTTATATTCCTGGTTTCTTTTGTACTATAAAAAGACTGCTGCAGTTTTTCTGCAACAGCCTTTCCCTTCTGATCATCAGCAAAAATTAAGCCTCTATCCAATTAATGTATGATAAATCCGAAGATCCTCATCTTTAAACACATTAAAAATAACTTTTTTTATACGATCATCCTCGTTAATGTAATTCTTTACAGTACTGACAGCAATTTCCGCAGCCAGCTGCTGTGGAAATCGGAATACACCTGTTGACAGACAGCAAAATGCCACTGACTCCACACCTGTATCAGCCGCAAGTTTTAAGCATTCTTTATAACAGCTGGCCAGCAGATCTTCATCCTGTTTGCTGGCCTCCCATTGTATGATAGGGCCAACTGTATGAAGAATGTATTTCGCCGGCAGATTATATCCTGGTGTAATCTTCGCTTTTCCGGTTTCTTCCTCATGGCCTTGTTTTAACATGATCTCATGCATTTTAAGACGAAGCTCAATTCCCGCATAAGTATGGATGAAATTATCAATGCAGACATGCATTGGTGAAAAACAGCCCAGCATCTGTGAGTTGCAGGCATTTACTATGGCATCACATTTTAAGGTAGTGATATCCCCCTGCCATATATAGAATCGTGGATCAGATGCCGTCGGCTGTAAATCATTTACATCTGTAATTCCCCGTTCCATATTTCTTTGGGTGAGATATTCATCCTGGATCTTTAAAAATTCTTCGCTTATTGGTTTTGGCATTCTGACATTCATAAGCGAACGCAGCAGTTCTTCCTGTCCCTGCTTGTCTGACGGCATCTTCGGTCTGAAAATCTTCTTATCTTCTTTTAACAGATACTGAATCAGGTATTCTCTTCTCTCACTCTGTGTCATACAAGCTCCTTTCGTAAATCTGTGACAGCCGCAGCCATATCCCCACCGATTCCTATTGCTCTTTTCCCGAAACTTTCAGGAACAACTGCCTCATCCTTATTTAATCGTATCAGACTATAGGAAGCAAAATCGCGAACCAGTTTTTCAAAGGGAAATCTTATTATGATCGGTGTGTTAAAACCTACACCTAATTCCAATAATACTACCTTTTTTGCTTTGTTTCCTTCAAGGAAATCCGCATATCTGTCAGCAGCCTCATGCCATACTTCATCTTCTACAAAATATTGATCACACCTTAAATGCATAGCCATCTTTCCGCCGCATACCGGACATTTTGGCACCAGATCCGAGGGAATCAGACAGTCTTTTCTTGCTGCATCCATTTTTCTAAACAATTCTTCCCCATCATACACCTTTGAATGACAGCCGCGCTGGCACTGGATCTCTCCATAATCACCCTGAGTTGCAAATATTCTGTCCGGCGCAAAACCTGCTTTATAAAATTGATGATCCACATTCGTTGTCAGGACAAAATACTCTTTTTCCTTAACAATATCATACAATTCTTTATAAAGTGGCAATGCAGGCGGATCAAATCTGTTGAGTAATGCATGTTTAGACCAATATCCCCATCTTGCTTCTTCTGACGGAAAAGGATAAAATCCGGCAGCATACATATCTGTCATATACTGTCTGCCATATTTCATAATAAATTCATGAAAATTCTCACGAAATCTCTTTCCGCCATATTCAATACCTGCCGCCGTGGAAGCCCCTGCTCCTGCTCCTATGATTACAGCATCCGCTTCTTTTATAAGTCTGGCTGCATTTTCCACCTGCAGTTCATAGGAATCACTTTGGAACACATAGTCATTTGCTGAAGTATAACACAGCAGTCTGCTCCAATCTACATGACTTTTTCTTATCTTTTTTAAAATCATGCCATACCTCTTTTCTTTATACACTGCTTCGGGCATATTTCAGCACATCTTCCGCAATGCAGACAGTGATTCTGATCGATTACAACTGGTTTTACAGACAGATCAATGCACTTCTGTGGACAGACAGAGTAACATAATTTGCAGCCAATACACCCCTCTCCCGCATAATATCCCACTTGTATTTGTTCTCCATCACCTATTGTGATCGCATCTCTCACAATACATGACGGATCGCTGATATCAAAATATTCTCCCTGAGCCTCATATAATTGAAATACATCTAATGCAGCCCTTGTATCACCTGGATATATTTCTTTCATATAAGGATTTCTTTCAAACATGATATCCAGATTCTTCTTTCCGATATTCTTTACCTTGCCGCGGAGTGACACAGCTATCTTGCCTTTGGAAGCAGATATAGCCACATACTTCTGTTCCATAAGTTGAGAATAAAAGGCTTTTCCTTTTGCTGTAAGAAACTACACGCCAGCCTCATCATAATACATCATATCAATAATTCTTGTCTGAGGATGTCCATCAGATCCTATGGTTGCTACAGTGGAAGAATGCAGCTCTTCTACTAACATTTTCAGATATTTTATGTTTGTCATCTCCATCATCTCCCATACACAAAGCAACATCCCGTTTAACATCGGCCAGTGTCATTTCTGCCAATTTATCTTCCATTGCTTTTTGTACCTCTCCCAATCTGCTGTCCAGTACCTTATGAATATTTTTTCCAACCGGGCAATTCTGATTGGGATTCTCATGAAAATGGAATAACTGCTCATCCGGTGTACATTCTACAGCCTTATATATATCAAGAAATGTGATCTCACTAAGGGGCCTGGTAATTTTCACACCACCAGTTCCTCGTAAAACCTCAATAAGTCCCGCTGCTTTCAGCTGCTGTAAAAGTTTTCTTATAATAACCGGATTCGTTCCGATGCTTCCTGCCATAAAATCGCTTGTCATTTTCGTATCTGAAAATGTGTCTATACAGGCAAACATGTGAATTGCCATGGTAAATCTACTTGAAATCTGCATTTTTACACCTCTTTTCAGTAAAATCATATCAAAATACAGATGTAATTTCAATGGTTACATTTTTACTTCGGTATACTTACCGAAACGCACAGTGCCCCATACCCCGCTCTTCCATTCGGCCAGATATCATATCCTGGAAGCTGTCTGGCGCCGCGGATCAGATAGGCTTTTACTTTTTCACCATATAAAAACGGATCATTTCCATTTATGATCCCCCATTGCATTAAAAGGGCGGCTGCGCCGGTAACAAAGGGGGCCGCAAAAGAAGTTCCTGTGACCGCTTCATAGCCGCCTCTGTTTCTGGCTGTAATTATGTTCACACCGGGAGCCACCAGATCTGGTTTTACCTGATTCGTCTGACGGGTAAAACCTCGTCCAGAGAAGTCCGCATAGGCTCTGCTGCGTGAATCATAAGCTCCCACAGAGATGACTTTCCGGGCAGTAGAGGGAATCGTCAATGTGGTTTCCGGGGTATTTTTCAAAAAACGGGTATCATTATTCAGCGCAGCCCTGGAAGGAAGCCAAAGATCAAAACGGCCGGTAACGATTTTTTCCGGCATCAGGATCAATCGCCAGATACCGCTGTCTATATAATCTCCTGTTGGTATAAAATCGAAATAAACTTCCTGTGCTTTGGTGTAGGGAGCCGGTTTTCCATAATAGACCAGAATTTCTGTATTTTCACTTCTAAAACGCTGCGGTCCCAGATTTTCCTGCAAACTTCCGATCACCGCGCCAGATGGCGATCTTATAAAAACAGAAAAAATATCTTCATAAGCTTTCCAAAGCTGTACTCCAAAGCTGTTTTCAAAAGCCGATACAGACAGTTCTATGATCTGTTCTTTTCCGGTTTCCAAAAATCCGCCTGTATGACCGGTACCGGCTCCTTCGTTTCCGGTTCCGGCCACGATCACATTTCTCCCATAACCTGTCATATCATCCAGAAAAGTTTCTAAAAGGCTGGTACCGTCATGAGAACCATAGGTATTTCCAAAACTTAAATTTACTGCAACTGGTCGTCCTACTTGTCTGGCTGTCCGCAGAACAAAATCCACAGCTTCCATTAATTGCGTCGTTCTTGGAAAATTGTCTGTAAGAGGAATTCCAAGTTTTACCACGATTAATTCACTTTCATACGCGACACCCCGATACAGACCATTGCTTTCTCTTCCATTTCCTGCGGCAATAGCAGCCACTGCCGTCCCATGTCCGCTTGTATCTGCCGAAGGTACGATCTGAAATGCCCCAGCCCTGTTTTTTCCACCGGCTCCTTCTCTGTATGCAGATAAAGCTTCATTTATCTCTTCTTTTGTGTATACAGTATCCCTGTCCTGATCCCAAAGGTATAAAATGCGGCTGGTACCGTCTGAAGCCTGAAAATCCGGATGGAGATAATCGATGCCGGAGTCGATCACTGCAACAAGCACTCCTTTTCCTGTAAGATCCGATGACACCTCTGCTGCCGATTCCATTGTTCCCGGCCTCCTCACCTCGTCTGTGCCAGATCTGCTTTCTATATTGCCGGTATTTCCATTTTCCCCGATCCCCGGCTGTACATCTAAAAAACAAGAGGCCGCTCTTGCCTGATTTACAGCAAAGAACAGCCTCTTAGGTTTTTCTATATATTCAATTTCTGGTATATCCGTAACAAAGTCTACCAAATGCTCTGGTACTTTCAATATCCCATAGCCATTTAACAGCTCCCGTACCTGAATGCCTTCCTGTCGCAGTCTGTCCAGATTTCCAAAATACCGGACGATCAGTTCCCAGGTCCGCTCCTTTCGGTCATAGCCTGTTTCCAGACTCTCAGAACGCATCCGCTCTTCTTCTGATACACTTAAAGACAGATTTAACAGATCCTCCCGTTTCTGGTCTGTATTTGCCATATTTTAATGCTTCCCACTGCCCGTCGTTCCTCTATCTTATGCTGAAAAAAGCATCCATATGACGAGTGTACTGTATCATTCACTTTCAGCAGAATGACGCAGAATGAATTTTCAATCTGCAAGGCGGAGGAATGAGGCGATGCGGTGGCATCGTCGATTGACGACAACGCAGCAGATGGAAATTCAGGCAAGTCATTATGCGAAATGTGAGTGATACAGTACACTGGTATACACTCATCTTCGCAGCAATCTTACTGTTATTTAAGAAATCCATTAATGATCTGGTTTTCTGCCTCTTCTTCTGTCAGCCCCAGAGTCATCAGTTTGATCAGCTGCTCACCAGCGATCTTTCCAATGGCTGCCTCATGGATCAAAGCTGCATCTACGTTATTGGCTTCCAGACCAGGTACTGCTAAGATCTTTGCATCATCCATGATAATAGCATCACATTCTGTATGACCGCTGCACTTTGCATTTCCTGCAATGCTGGCACGGAAAGTCTGTTTGGATGTTCCTTTTGCCACAGAACGGGATACCACATCTGCACTGGAGCCATCTCCATTTAACTCTACTTCATAAATGCTTTCTGCCACCTGTTCTCCATGAGTCAGAAGGCGCTCTCTTACCACCAGTCTTGCGCCTGCTGCCAGTTTGGCTGTATTGGTACGGATCGTGGAGTCAACTCCCTTGATCTGGACCATTTCCATTTCCATCTGGCTGTTTTCTTCCATGTAAACTTCTGTTCCCGGGTTCAGTACACGTTTTCCTGTACCATCCCCTTCACCATAATGCTTTTCTACATATTTAACTTTTGCATTTTTTCCAACAAAGAAACGATGGATCCCATCATGTTCTGAATCCTGGTCACCGCAATTATGGATACCGCAGCCTGCCACGATCACAACATCTGAATCTTCTCCGATGTAAAAATCATTGTACACCATTTCTTTTAAACCACTGGCGCTGACTACTACCGGAATATGGACACTTTCGTGCTTTGTGCCTGGTTTGATCTTAATATCGATTCCCGGCTTATCTGTTTTCGTCGTAATATCAATGTTGGCAGTTGTGCTTCTTCCCGCCATTTTTCCATTGGCGCGAATGTTATAAGCACCTTCCGGCACTCCGTGAAGGTCAGCTACTTCTGCCAGAAGTCTTTCCTGGATCTGATCCATACTTACTGCTCCTCCTTTCCATCATTGCCTGGAAAACCGGAACAGACATCCACTGCTGCTGCGGTTCCCATGATCTTTGGCATGATCTCTTCTCTGGTTCCCTGGTTTACGATCTTACCATCTGCAATGACAATGATCTCATCTGCAATATTTAATATACGCTCCTGATGAGAAATAATGAGGATAGAACCATTATTATTCTTTCTCATACGTTCAAATACCTGGATCAGGTTCTGGAAACTCCAAAGGTCAATTCCAGCTTCCGGTTCGTCAAAAACAGAAAGTTTTGCATTTCTGGCAATCACTGTAGCGATCTCGATCCTCTTTAACTCGCCGCCGGAAAGACTGGCATTGATCTCACGGTTAATATAATCTTTGGCGCAAAGACCTACCTCAGATAAATACTGACAGGCTTCTGCCGCTGACAGCTTCTTTCCTGAAGCCAGACGCAGAAGGTCTAATACCTGAACCCCTTTGAACCGTACCGGCTGCTGAAATGCAAAGCTGATACCCATTCTGGCTCTTTCTGTAATGTTCTTATCCGTAATATCTTCCCCGTCAAAGAAGATCTGGCCGCCAGTTGGATGTTCAATTCCCATGATCAGCTTTGCAGTGGTGGATTTTCCACCTCCGTTTGGTCCTGTGATGACTACAAATTTACCATCATCTACTTTCATGCTGATATCTTTTATGATTCCTTTTTCTCCCTTGTCATCATTTACTTCAAAGGAGAGATGTTTCAGTTCCAGCATCTGCTGTACCCCACCTTTCTTTCTCTCATAATAGTTTCGTCACAGTTCAGCCTTGCGAAGATTTAGGGTCAAAAGTATGTTGAAAACTTGTTTTCATAAGTGCTTTTGGCGCTAAATCTTCATAAGGTGGACGCCCAAAGCTTCTTGTCCGCTGTAAGCGGGCAAGAAGATGCAAGGCTGAACTGTAACTAGTTTTCCACATATCTTCTTCAAAATATCCGGAAAGTAAAAAACAGGAAGCCAGTTTCCTGACCTCCTGCTCATCTCCTGCAGAAGAAGGGAGTCGAACCCTCAAGGTATTACTACCACACGGACCTGAACCGTGCGCGTCTGCCAATTCCGCCACTTCTGCATCTCTGCGTTGCTGTTCTCTCAAGCAACATAGATGATTATAACGTAAGATATATCATTTGTCAACAGTATTTTTAAATTTTTTGAAAAGTCTTAATTTCTGGAATTATTTATGTATTGTATAGGTTTTCTACAATTATCATTTGCATCTCGTAAACAGGTTTTATTGATTCTTATGATCCAGGATTTCCACAATGGTCTTCTCTGTTCCTGTCATACCAGGTGACGCGATCAGTCCCATATTGTGCATGGTCTCTTCTGGTGTTGCCCCGTTGATGCCGTGAGCATTGTAAATATATACGCCATCCATAGCAAGCTCTACAGAATCAAAAGCAGCATCCACTGCCACGATCCCCTTCATGGTACAGCCCTGGTTGCCGCCGTCACAGATCATACCGGTAATGCTGCTTGCCATGTTGTTGATGACTTTTTCCATTGTTTCTGCCCCGGCTCCTTTTAACCATGCCAGAGCACAGGCCATTCCCGTTCCGGCAGCAATGGCACAGCCGCAGAATGCAGACAGCTTGCCTGAATATTCTTTAATGTACATACAAACAAGATAACTTAAGGCAGTGGCACGAAGGAGCTGTTCCTCTGTATAATGATTGATCTTATACACCGCATACAATGGCATGGTAGCGATAATTCCATGGGCGCCGGAACCTGTAATGCTCATTGCAGGTTTGGAAAGTCCGATCACTCTGGCTTCAATAGCTCCATTGCAGAATAAAGAAGCAGTCTTTCTCTCATCTTCTGATACCAGAACGCCCCCGTTCTTTTTTAACAGATATGGTCCGTAAGTAGTCTTCGGGCTTTTTAATCCTTCCTGGAGCAGTTCATAGTTTACAGTATAAGCGTCTTTGATAAATTCCAGTTCTTTTGCCGGAACCGTATTTACATATTCCACCATCTGCGCAAGTGTATACTGGTGGATAAGAGGTACTTCCTCTTTGCTTTCCTCTGCTGCTTTTACTTCCTTTTCAAATACCGTAACCCCATTTTCCGTAATCTTTGTAATATTGGTATGGGCATCCTGAATGGTAACAACTGCCTCCGAATCAGCACCTGTTACTGTAGCTTCAATGAAAATACGGCTGGTGATGCTGCTCATGGAAACCGTGATCATTCCTGCCTCGATCATTTTTCCTGCAGCCTCTTCCTCTGTCTTGCCAATCCCTTCCAGACATTCCAGTCCTTTTTCCGGGTCTGCGGCAATGGCGCCTAACGCAGCTGCATAATAATTTCCCACCTCGCTGGTTCCGGGGATACCGCAGGTAAACGCATTTTTATACATGCCGCTGTTTAATCTTAAATTAACCTTCTTTACATCGCCCTTCATATGTGCTTTTGCAGTGGATACAGCAAATGCAATGGCTCCCGGTTCTGTAACCCCAAGTGCCGGTTTCATATCACTTTTTATCAGTTCTGTTAATACATGCATTTTTATTTTCTCCTCATTTTTGTCACTATGACTCTTAGAATCTGCCAAAAAGATGCTGCAAAATGTTTTTCTCATTTCACAGCATCCCCCTTTGCTTGTTACTGTTCATGGGTTGCATGACCAGCAACCTTTTCTTACTTCATTCCAATTACTTTAAAACTTCTGCCAGATCTAAGGTCTTTGTTCCATCTTCTTTTACAAAGCATGGGATTCCAAGGCGTTCTGTTCCCCGGATCTGCGCGTACAGATCAGAGGTGTCACGCAGTGTAAGATATGCCTTAAGATCTGCATGACAGGATAAAATATCCTTAAAATCAACTTCTGCGCCAGCCTGAACAAGCTGCTGCAGCGCATAAAGAGTATCAGGGCAAAGATGACTTCCGATTACTGTTACTTTCATAGTGATTTTTCCCTTTTCATATATGCCTTTTGTATATGCCTCTATATTGTCTTTCCGCTGATTGAGAACGTTTCTGATTTATCCGTTGATCTTTTTGCTGATCCAGTCTTTTCCTTCTACCAGACGTGCGATCATCATAGAAGCAACTGCGTCACCTGATGCATTTAAGCAGGTAGCCATTGGGTCTACTAAGAATCCGATGGTTGCGATCAGCGGGAATGCTTCTCCTGGGAATCCAAACAGGCTGACGATAAGCATTTCACCAACAAGTCCGCCGCCTGGAGCTCCGGATAATACGAATGCGCTTAATACTGCAACTGCAATGGACATTGCATAAGTACCAGCACCTGTAAATGGCATATTAAATACACCGTACAGGAAAGCAATCTTTGTAATAGCTGATAATACAGAACCATCCATGTGCATGGTAGCACCCATTGGAAGAACGATATTGCTGATATCATGAGGTACGCCCATCTTATCGCAGGCTTCCTGGTTTACAGGAATCGTTGCACAGGAACTCTGGGTTGCAAATGCTGTGATAGCCGGATTGAAAATATTCTTTGCCATGGCCTTTACGCCCTGCTTTCCACCTGCAAAGTACGCATATAACGGGAAGAATACAACCCCATATAAAATACACATTGGATAGTAGATCAGCATGCAGCGTCCGTAGTCACCGATCAGCTGAGGTCCGAACTCACCTACCAGGTTTGCGAAATAAGCGCCAAGACCGATAGGAGCAAATTTCATGATCATATCAACGATCTTCATGATGATATCATTTAAGTTTGCCATCATCTTTCCAAATGGGCTTTCCTGTCCGCCGCATTTAGCAACTGCAAGACCAGTAAAAATAGCTGCAATGATGATAGGAAGCATGTTCTTTCTGCTCATCAGGCCATTAAAATCACTTACAGTTAATGTATTTACGATCATGTCACTTACACTTGACATTTCACCCATTTCACTGCTTGCCATTTCAATGGTAGTATTAGCAGCAGGCGGGAATACATTTACAACAACCAGTACCAGAACAGATGCGATCAGACCGGTTACAATAAATACACTGATCAGAGAACCAAGGATCTTTCCTAAACGGTTCATATTCAGCATACTTCCTACTGCATTTACAATAGAAACAAAAACCATTGGTACAACAACTGTAAATAACAGGTTGATAAATATATCACCAACAGGTGCAAGTATGGTTGCTTTTTCTCCTAAAACAGCTCCAATGATCGCTCCTAAAATAATACCGCCTAAAAGGATCAGCGGGAAGCGGTAACTCTCCCAGATTTTCTTCTTGTCCATAATTTCCCCCAAAATTAAATTATCGTATTCGTAATGTTTTACTATTTATTCAGTGCGTTTACAGCATCCTTTAACTGTCCCAGTGCTTTCTCCAGTACACTGCGTGGGCATGCTACATTCAGACGCATAAATCCTGTCAGGCTTCTTCCAAAGGTATATCCTTCATTTAATCCGATCTTAGCCTTTTCGATCATGAATTTTCTTAACTCTTCATTGTTCATTCCCAGCTCGCGGCAATCTAACCATACAAGATAGGTTGCATCCGGGATGTTTGGCTTGATCTGAGGAATATTCTTCTCACAGTATTCCTTAACAAAATCAAAGTTAGCAGACAGATAAGGAAGTAACTGATCTAACCACTCACGTCCTTCTCTGTAAGCAGCCTCAATCGCAACAGAGCTGAAGGCATTGTTTCTGTGGATATCCATTGCACTCCAGTAACGGTCAAAATCTGCCTTCATTTCCAGATTTGGGAAAATGGTGGTAGATGCCTGAAGTCCTGCCAGGTTAAAAGTCTTTGTTACGGAAACACAGGTTACTACGTAATCATGGATCTCTTTGGAAATGGTAGCAGTTCTGGTATGCTTCTTTCCATGGAAGATCAGGTCAGAATGGATCTCATCAGAGATAAGCATAACATGATTCTCCATACAGATCTTTGCCATCTTTTCCAGATCTTCTTTGTCCCATACAAGACCCAGTGGATTGTGAGGGTTGCACAGTAAGAATACTTTACATTTTTTTGCTTTACGCTCAAAATCTTCATAATCTACATGCCAGCTGCCATTTTCTTCTACCAGAGGATTTTCTACTACTACACGGCCAATTGCCTCTGGAATATCGTAAAATTCGGAATATACAGGAGTCTGGATCAGGATCTTATCTCCTGGCATGGTGTAGATCTTCATCAGAGCTGCCATGGTCTGAACAACACCAAGGCACCAGCTCATATGGGAAGTTTCCGGCTTCCATCCATAATACTTCTCTTCCCATTCCTGTACTGCCTCAAAATAGCTGGCTGGTCTGGAAGTATAGCCCCAGATACCTTCTTCTGCTTTTTTGCGGCATGCATCGATGATCGGCTGAGCAGTCTTAAAATCCATATCTGCGACCCATAACGGGATCACATCCTCGGTTCCGAACTTCTTAATTCTTTCATCATACTTAGAAGAACGGTTATTACTTCTGTCGATCACTTCATCAAAGTTGTACTTCATTGCTGTTTATATCCTTTCTTTCCCGTTTCCGGTTGATACTTATATATAAAGCAAGTTACGTGCCAACTTTTATTTTCTTGGATTTTTTATTGTTTTTTTGTAAAAATAATGTTTTTTCGCCTGTTTTTGAAAATTTTTGGAAAAATTTGGTAATTATTTAGTTAGCTTATTTCTGCTTTCAATTGGTTAATCGGTTGTTTTTAAGTGGTTTATTAGTTATTAATGGGTTATTAGGTTTTTTCAACCAATATCCCTTGCCTGTTTCTCTGACCACCTTATTTAGAATCAAAAATTTTCCTTGTGCTGACTATTTGTTTATAAGTTTTTGCAGCCCCTTTTCTGTAATACGGCTTCCGCCTCTTCCTCTTCCAACCTGGATCAGTCCTTCTTTTGCCAGCTCGTCCAGCAAATCCCGCACCTGTTTCTGAGTCATAGGGATGTGATCCTTTTTCGCTGCCTCTAATATTTTCTCTCTTCCTGCTGTTTCCCCTGCTCTCCAGGCAAGTGCAAGCTGATTTAAGACAAACTGCTTTTTATCCGCTGCTGCATTAATTCCCCTGGCATCTGTATTGTCATTTACTTCAAAACTGTCTTTATGGGTATTTTCTGCAGCAGATCTCGCTGTAAAAGGCTTCTCTGCAAAGGATTCTCTTTCCGCCGGCTTTCCGACAACATCCAGACCCGCTTCTACAAATCGGGTCATAGTGGGCGGCAGATCAGAGATCTCGATCACCGTTTTTGCCAGATAATTAAAATATTCCACTGCATTTTGCAGTTCCCGGATATTTCCCGGCCACGGATGCCTGCGCAAAAATTCTTTTGTCTCCGAAGATAAAGTGAAATTTCCTCCTATTTTCCGCATAAAGAAATCAAGAAGCAGGAAAATATCATCTTCTCTCTTTCTAAGAGGCGGTATTTCCACTGTCAGGGCATTTAAACGGTAATAAAGATCTTTTCTGAAGCTTCCTTCCTGTATCTTTTCTTCCAGGGATTCATTGGTTGCTGCCACAATACGCACATCCACACGGATAATGCTGCCGCCGCCCACACGCATGATCTCTCCCTCCTGAAGAACACGCAGAAGCTTTACCTGCATAGAGAGGCTCATTCCTTCCACCTCATCTAAAAACAAAGTTCCCTGATGGGCAAATTCAAAAAGTCCTGGGCGACCGCCTTTTTTCGCTCCTGTAAAGGCTCCTTCTTCATAACCAAAAAGCTCACTTTCCAGAAGATTTTCCGGCATGGCAGCCACATTAATGGCAATAAACGGTCCCTCTGCCCGTCTGGAAGCCTGATGCAGAGCATGGGCCATCAGTTCTTTTCCCGTACCTGTCTCTCCAATAAGAAGGACCGGACTGTCTGTCATTGCCATTTTCCGCAATATGTTTATGGTTTCTGTAATAGCTGCTGAATTTCCTATCACATCATCAAATGTATATCTGGCATAATGGCCTTTCTGCATCAGCTGTCTTCGCAGGGCATTCTGTCGTGATTCCTGTTCATTAAATTTCTGAAGCATGGCAAATGCACCAATACAGTCCTCTTTTCGTATCACAGGCACGACTGCCAGAGAAAT
>ENA-OQKP01000396-OQKP01000396.1-human-gut-metagenome-genome-assembly--contig:-NODE-396-length-37810-cov-6.703474_pt1 | contig 37810 bp, 32 predicted proteins | sample MGYA00242780_ERZ504802 | MGnify/ENA primary metagenome ERZ504802 (study PRJEB26092, sample SAMD00036406) | human gut metagenome | host: Homo sapiens | study: EMG produced TPA metagenomics assembly of... | reverse complement strand
CTGCCTCTTCGAGACATCTGTGCGGGCAGAGCGGACTTTGGTCCGAACTGAACGCACAGATGTAACGAGAAGCTGTGCAGACAACGGATGCAGAAAAATAGAGGCTGTATTTTGCAACAGCCCCTTAAATTATCTGTATTATGTTTTTTACTCTTCTGTCAAAGCCACAGCATTATCATTATTCCACTGGATCGCATCGTAAGCTTCTCCGATGTTTAACATATGATCTCCGATTCGCTCATAGTCTGTAAGCATTTCAGAATACAGGATTGAGGACTCTACATTACAATGTCCTTCCCGCATACGTTCAATCTGATTCTGACGGAAATTATCTGTGATATCATCGATCTTCTGCTCAATCTGTTGGATCTGCTCTAACGTAAATCCACTTTCTCCGGCTGCCGCCTTTCTGAGAAGTTCCATACCTAATGCGCAGCTTTCATCCATAACCCTAAATTCATTTTTAGCATAAGCAGAGAAGTTCAGCTGCTTTTCCTGAATGGTCTGAGCATATTCTGCCAGGTTCATCGCATGATCTCCGATTCGCTCAATATTTCCTAAAATACTGTACATTTTATTTAAAGCTTCAATATCCTGCGGCGTCTGGTCTAACACAAGAACCTTGGATATTTTCTTAGACAAACGTACATTGGAAAGGTCAATTTCCTCTTCTCTGTCTGCAATTTCCTTGATTCCTTCTTCTCCCGGTCCCTGCTCCATTGCCTTAAAGCTTTCAGAAACGTTAGTCGCTGCCATAGCCAGCATGTCCCGGATTTCTTCATGGATCTGACTGATCGCAATCGTAGAAACACCCAGATGATGCTTGGAAGCCATAAGACCTTCGAACCACTGGTCTGCATCCATAACCTTTTTGGTCTGCGTATCCGGCAGTATCTTCTTCGCTATCTCTACCAGAGTATTTCCAAACGGGAACAGGATAATTGTGGTAGCAATATTAAAAATAGTATGCACATTTGCAATCTGTGCAGCTGGATTAGCCGGATTCGTAGCGATCATCCAGTCTACAAACGGAGTTACCATACAAAGAGCGATGAAAATAAGAGTACCAACCACATTGAACATCAAATGGATGGCTGTAGTTCTCTTTGCGTTTCTGTTGGTTCCTACGGAAGCCAGAACTGCAGTGATACAGGTACCGATATTCTGTCCGAATAATACGAATACAGCACTGTGAAGATTGATAACACCGCTTACAGCCAATGCCTGTAAGATACCAATAGACGCTGCGGAAGACTGGATCACTGCGGTAAACAGCGCACCGGCCAAAACACCTAACAGCGGATTCTTAAAGCTGGTCATCAGCTGGATAAATTCCGGCTCATTACGCAGCGGAAGCATGGCATCACTCATCATTCCCATACCAATGAAGATAACACCTATTCCGGCAACGATACCTCCCACATGCTGCAGCTTTTTATTCTTTACAAAAACTACCAGGACAACACCGATAAATGCGATCAGCGGTGCTAAAGCACCTACATCTAATGCGATCAGCTGTCCGGTAATCGTAGTACCGATATTTGCACCCATGATGATCCATACAGCCTGGTTTAAAGACATAAGACCTGAGTTTACAAAGCCTACTGTCATAACAGTTGTAGCTGAAGATGACTGGATCAATGCTGTGATGCCTGCGCCTACCAGGATTCCCATAAAGCGGTTGGTAGTCAGCTTTTCCAGGATCTGTTTCATCTTGTTTCCGGCCGCTGCTTCCAGATTGTTGCTCATCATCTGCATTCCATAAAGGAACAGCGCCAGACCTCCCAGAAGGCCCAAAAGCAATTCAACTCCCATTTTTTACTCCTTTTTTAAGAAACAGGAATTGTTTTTTTATATTATCTATATATTGATAATACTGAATTTTCCTGTTCTTTACATACGTTTTACATTGCGTTTACACTTGCTCATTATACGGGATATTTTCTCAATCGTCAATATGGATTATGGGGCAGTTGTGTAAAGTTCAGGTAAATTATTTGTAAACTTCTATTTGTATTACCCATATATTGATAATATATTTTTAAAGGAGTCTGGCGCAGGCGGACCATTCGTTAATAGCACTGGAAAACTCATGGCCCACGCGCTGGCGCGCTCCACTGCCTGCTGACGCAGGCGGGCCATTCGTTAATGGCACTGGAAAAACAAATGCCACCCCGGATGGGGTGGCGCTTGTTTTTCCTATGTGCCATTACATAAGTGATAAGTATAAGTTTTTGATGTCTTCGAAGGTTGGATCTTTTGGATTGCCTGGGCGGCATGCATCATCCATTGCGGACTGTGCAAGGAAGTCTACATCTTCGGCCTTAACGATTGCCTTTAAGTCAGCTGGGATACCAACATCAGCAGACAGTTTCTTAACTGCATCTACGGCTGCCTTACGGTATTCTTCCTGGCTCATATTTTCTACACCTTCAACACCCATTGCGATAGCGATGTCTTTGTACTTGGTTCCTGTGCAAGGTGCATTGTATTCCATAACAGTTGGAAGCAGGATCGCATTTGCAACACCATGAGGAGTATCATAAACAGCACCTAAAGCATGTGCCATAGAATGAACGATTCCTAAACCTACGTTGGAGAAGCCCATTCCTGCGATGTACTGTCCTAAAGCCATTCCTTCACGGCCTTCTTTTGTATTTTCGCAGGCACCTCTTAAGTTCTTGGAGATCAGTTCGATTGCCTTTAAGTGGAACATGTCTGTCATTTCCCATGCTCCCTTAGTGATATATCCTTCAATGGCATGTGTTAATGCATCCATACCTGTAGAAGCAGTCAGTCCCTTTGGCATAGAGGACATCATATCAGGATCTACCACTGCGATAACAGGAATATCATGTGTATCTACGCAAACGAATTTACGTTTTTTCTCTACATCTGTGATAACATAGTTAATCGTAACTTCTGCTGCTGTTCCTGCTGTAGTTGGAACTGCGATGATCGGAATAGATGGATTCTTGGTAGGTGCTACACCTTCCAGACTTCTTACATCTTCAAATTCAGGGTTTGCAATGATAATACCGATTGCTTTTGCTGTATCCATAGAAGAGCCGCCGCCGATAGCGATCAGATAGTCAGCTTCTGATTTCTTAAATGCAGCTACACCTGTCTGTACATTTTCGATTGTTGGGTTTGGTTTGATGTTGGAATAGATCTCATATGCAAGACCTGCATTATCCAGTACATCTGTAACTTTCTTTGTTACACCAAACTTGATCAGATCTGGATCGGAACATACAAAAGCCTTCTTGAAAGCTCTTGTTTTTGCTTCATTAGCGATCTCAGCGATAGCGCCTGCGCCATGATAAGAAGTTTCATTTAATACGATTCTGTTTGCCATGATACATTCTCCTTTTTTTAGAATGTACTCTCTGAATCTTTCCTGCCCCTGCTTTTGCGGCTGATTTTCCGAGAGTACATTAGAAACTTACGTTCCGACTGATTCGGAACAGCTTTTTAGGTTCCTTGTTGTTTTTCTTTGTTTCGTTAATATTATAACAACGTTTTTATAAAAATAAAAGTGACAAACATGCCCGTCTGTCACTTTTTGAGAAACTTTTTTATTTTTCTCAGATTTTATCATTCAAATTATACATAACATCTGCTGTTATTTACTTGCATTATCAATATATAGATAATATCTTTTTGTGTTATATATAACAAAATCTGTCACTTCTATAACAATTTCAGCTCATCAAAGACAGCTGCCAGTCTGGGCGGCATGGCTTCCACCAGCTTCTTTGACATTTTCGCAGGTGAATCCTTCATTCCTGTCAGCACCCACTTTACTGTCATATAAACAGAACCTCTGCAATACATTTCCAGAAGGAACTGCAGATCTTCCCTCAAAGGCCTGCTGGTCTTTCGTCCAATCAGATCCTGGTAGAACTGTAAGATCAGCTCAAAATCATGTTCTTTTAATGAGTTACGGTCATCACTGCGAAAGGCCTCTGTAAAAAATACTTTTTCATTGACAATAAATTCAAATTTCTGTGTGAGGCTCTCTCCTACTGTATGCCCCATACCGATCTGCTCAAAGGACTGAAGTACCAGTTTATCAAAATACCAGTTGATCAGATCATATTTATCCAGAAAATTCCGGTAAAAGGTCTGTCTGGCAACACCGCAGCCTTCTACAATATTTTTTACCGTTATCTTATCCACCGGCATCTGTTTCATACACTCTTTCATGGATGCTGCCAGTTTATATTTCGTTTTTTCCTGTTTTCCTGCCGGTTCCATTTTTTCCTCCCGCAATGTATTCCCAATCCTTTTTGCTGTTTCCCTGAGATAGTATAAAACCCCCGACACACCATCTGGCGTGCCGAGGGTCTTTTTTCCTTCTAACCCTTATTTCTATCATATCAGAAACAAAAGCCTCTGACTATCTGTTTTTGAAAATAGAGATAATCGCCTGCCACATCTGTACCAGAACATTCCACATTCTCTTTAACGGACCTTCATTTACCTTTTCGGTCTCCGCATCTGTCTCTTTGTGTTCTTCATCATCCAGGCTGATCTCGTCAGTGCGAAGGACTACCTGTAAGGTCTTTGGTGCCGGATTCTTATCAGAAGTAAAGGAAACCTTATCTTCTGACGGATCAATGAATAAGAAACGATTGTCAGTATCGAATTTATCCAGCTGTTCATCCATAACATCCTTCATGGTACGGCCTGCTATTCTAACACCGGTGGTACTGTCTAAGATGTTAAGGCTCTTATCAAGAAGCTCCATGCTGCCTCTTAAACTGTTCTTAGCAGCATCATCTATATCACCGCTGGTAGCCTTTAAGGTATTCTGGACAATGGTCAATGTAGCGACACCTTTGTTCATAGCATCCGTTGTGCGGTTTACCAGTTCAGAAAGATCATCTAAAGATGCCTGCAGATCCGGATAATACATATCCAGAGAGTCGTGAAGAGCGGTCAGATCCTCGATCATCAGATCCATACTGTCTGTAAGATCTGCGCCATACTGGGCCGCGTCCCCTACATTATCCATCAAACTGGAGGCAGTCTGGGTAAACTCCCGGCTGTCTTTATCAATCTTCGATAACATTTTATAAAGGGTTACCAGATCAACACTGGAAGAAGCAGTTAAGAGAGGGACTTCATGCTTTTCAATATGGGCCCGGCTCAATATCTGGGTATCTTCTGTATCAGAACCAGCATCCCCATTATCTTTGCTGTCTTCAGCATCCGCTGTGCCGGAATCTTTTTCAGAAGCTGTATCTTTTCCATCTGATGCCTCACCGGATGCATCACCAGTGTTTTTATCTTCCTGGACTGTATTTACACCACTGTCTGTTGTGCTGTCTTTCTCAGGCTCCGGATCATCTGCTATGCTCCTTGTATCTTCATCCTCCAGATCATCTAAATCATAATCCTGAAGGTCTTCGATCAAACCTGGAAGAACCTCTAAGATCGTAGTAGTCTGAACCTGGAACTGGGCATTATTCTGGATAAGCCATGCCATGTCATCTCTCACATCATCCAGCTGCTCTCCCAGAGACTGGGAAGAAGAACTGATATTACGCAGGCGGTTGTACATCTTTCGCAGCGGCTCCTGCATATCTCCCATGGTATTTACAATATCACCCATACTGTTATGTACTGTTTCTGCCGCATCCTTGGCTGTCTGAAGGTGTGGGACCAGAGTTTCCAACTGGGCAGACAAGGCGGTCAGAGACTCTAACGTCTGGTCATTTCCAGCCAGAATGCTGTCCTTAGAGGCACTCCATTTCTGTCTTGCACTTTCAGCAGAAGATACACCAGACTGTACCTGATTGATACCATCACGCATGGATTCTACTGATTTTGCCATCTGTTCCAGACTGTCATAGAGAGCATCTCCTGCATCCTTCCAGGTATTTTTTGCCTCTTTCAGATCCTTGATATGGTTCAGATCATCAATAGTGCCTGGCGCCATTGCCATGATCACGCCCGTTGTCTCAAAACTGTCTGTACCAATACGGACGGTATAATCTCCTTCCTCTCCCGGAAGGGCGGAAAATACAGCTGCTGTTGTAGATCCAAGACTCTGGATCTGAGCTCCATCTGCATCTACACTGTAGCATTTAGACATATCCACCGGAACTGTCACCATTAGCATCATATTATTCCTGTAATACAGTTTTGCATTATCATTTGGTGTTGCCTTTACATGGATCTCGATCAGGCCGCTTGCACCTGCCAGCTTATCCCCATCTGCAGGAACACCATTTAACTTATAGGAAACATCAAAATCCCAGGGAAGCACTACCTGGTCATTATCCATGGTACATTTATAATAAAAACGACCGTTCTGATCTTCCGGCAGATTCCATGTCACACTTCCATCTCCCAAAACAGGAACATCACTGGTGCTCATATTTTCCACATTGGTATAATTTCCATAATCCGTGATCTCACCAAGACCGTTTAAATTTACCCCTTTTACTACGTTTACCTTGGTGGTTTTTCCGTAATAGTCCAGGTTTACGTACATGGTTTCATCTACATCTGCGCCTGCCGGTGCACCATATACAGGAACACTGCTGCCTGCTGACCCGCAAAGCAGTGCTGCCGTTAAAACAGAAGCTGTCACTCTTTTTCTAAATTTCATTTCCTTCTACCTCCGCTGTCTGACTGCCGCTTTTTGCTCTGGCTTCTGACGCTTTTTTCTTAACTGCTCCAATGCCGGATTTTAATAAAGCTTTCCGTTTTTCATGTCTTCGTATTAAAAACTTCTTAAAACGGTCCATTTCATTACTTGTAATAATATTGTCGAAAATAACCAAAAGTGCCGGTAAAACAGTAAGTACCAGGCATACACTAAACAACGCACCTCTTCCGATCAGATGTCCCAGGCCACCGATCGCTGCTGTACTGGAGATCAGATATACAATATAACCTGCCAGTATCAGGATTGTTCCTGAAGTAAATACAGAGGAACAAGACATAGCCAGTGCTTCCACTACTGCCTCTTTCTTCTTCATGGTCTTTCTGCAGGTCATATAGTTGTTGGTAAGGAGAATCGAATAGTCTACCGTTGCACCCAGCTGGATACTGCTTACAATAATATATCCCATATAAACCAATGTCTCGCCAACCAGATAAGGCACTGCCATATTGATATAGATCGCAGCCTCAATAGGGATCATAACAATGATCGGCACTAATACAGACTGGAAACTGAACATAACCACTACAAATACGCTGATCAGGGACAGCACATTAACTCTGGCATTATCCGCTGTAATCGTCGTCTTAATATCTTCCGTGGAAGGTGTTTCACCTACTACATAAGAATCCTGTGGATAATATTTCTTTACAATATCATTTATATCATTGGTATATTCAAAAGCCTTATCACTTTCTGATTTGGTGCGTATGTAGATCAGCATACGGCTGGTGGTATCTGTATGCAGCTGGCTGGTTATTGAATAAGGAAGAAAATCTTCCGGAACACCTTCCGGCAGTGTATTCGCCATGGATGTTACGCTTTTTACATATTCCAGATCTTCGATCTCATCTGACATTGCCTTTTCCGTAATGGATGAAGTATTGGGATAAATGGCTACCAGCATATTGCTGCGGCCAAACTTTTCGTTAATGGTCTGCTCATCTGCATAAACCTGAGTACCTTCACTGACACCTACTGCACTGTTTCCGAATAAGAAATCATTCATTCCCTGCGCTGTATATGCAAAAGGAACGATCAGGATCATCACTACCAGTACGATATTTCGGATCTTATAAATTCCCCTGCCCATTTTATGAAAATCCGGTAAGAAAGAACGATGGGACGTTTTTTCATTCCATTTTGCAAACCGGAAAATCATGGCCGGCATGAAAAATACAACGGTTAAAAGGCTAAACACGATGCCCTTTGCCAGAACCAGACCCATATCAAAGCCAATGCTGAATTTCATGAACATCAAAGCCACGAAACCTGCTACTGTTGTAAGACTGCTGGCAAAAATCGAATTGATAGCGGCATCTACTGCATCTACCATGGCCTCTTCATCTGAAAGTCCTTTTTTCTTTTCTCTTGTAAAAGCATCCAACAGGAAAATAGAATAGTCCATGGAAGTTGCCAGCTGAAGTACCATTGCCACGTTGTTGGTCAGGAAAGAAACTCTTCCTATAAAAATATTGGTACCACGGTTTAACAAAATGGCTACACCCATGACCAGCAAAAACAGAAATGGTTCAGACCAGGCAGTAGTCGTAAGGCAAAGTACTGTAAAGATCATGATGACCGCTACGGTTAAGATCAGCTGCATCTCACTTGCCAGGTTCTCCTGAAGGGATTTATTCTGAACTGCCATTCCAGTAAAACAGCCCTTATCTCCAGTGATCTCCTTTAATTCATCAATCGCTGCGGATGTGCTTTTAGCTGTATTTCCCTCTTTAAAGGTGACATCCATTACTGCAAAGCCATCTTTATAATAATCTTCAATATCTTCCTGATGGATAAAATCTTCACCTGAGTAAATATTGACGGTACTGTCACACCACAAAATCTGATCCACACCGTCTACTGCTTCCATTTTATCTTTGTATTGTTTGGCTTCATACAACGTCACATCTTTTAACATGATACGGGCCGTTCCAGGATAGCCAAATTCATCTTCCATCTTATTTAAACCAATGCCTGACTGTGCTGTATCCGGAAGGTACTCTGTTAAGTCATAGTTGACTTCCACAAACAGCATGGCAACCGCACAAAATAAGCAGGCAGCAACGAATACCGATACGATCCAGTTCTGCTTCTCAATAATAAACCGGGCCAGCTTAATAGACGGTTTTTCGCCAGAAGCTTTTTCCTGTTTCTCCCGCTTCTTTAACGGGCCTAATTTGAATTTCTTTTCCATGATCCTAACTCCTCACACGATATGCTCCATTTAACGCATAAAAAGAACCATAAACCAGTGGTGTCCGTTCTTTTCCTCATGGGCCATACCCATATATCGATAATATTGTAATGTGTACTTTCTGTCTGACTTTGATGTATATTTTCGTTCCGTTACATTCATTATCTTATCATATGCCTCATCTGCATCTTTGCAGTCCCGCACATATACTTCTAGGCAGGAAGCACCTTTGCGGTAGGGAATGGACGCCAGTGTATCTTCTATGGTTCCTTCTCCTGTGACCCGTCCGTCTGCATAACCTTTTTCCATAGCTGCCGCCAGACGGCTTTGGGCTATTTTATTTAACTTCATATCCATAATAAAACCTGCGTACCTGTCATAGTTTGTACGTCTGTCACCATCATGTTCCTGTTCTCTGTCTGGATATGCGTCAAAATATTGTTCTTTCTTTTCATCTCCCAGCTGACCAAATAGTTCCTGGGTTATATCATCATAACAACCTGCGTTATAAGCGCCGCCTCCTGTATTTTCCAGCCACTTTGCTGACTTTAAAGCTCCCGTATCTTCAAATTCATATACTGCATTATCCAAAACCAGCTGACCTTCATTCATACCGCCGTCTTCGTGGAAATAATACCACTCATCTCCCACTTTTTCCCAGCCGACAGCCATAGTCCCGTCTTCCCTCAGATAATAAAAACGGCCACCTGTGTATAGCCAGCCAATGTATGCTGTTCCGTCTGCATTTTTCCAGTACCAGTTTCCGTTAAGCTCCACCCAGCTGCCTGTATCCTGCTGCGCTGCATAAGCTGTATCGGCCGGTCCTGCTGCCAGGAAAGCTGCCATCATAAAGATTGAAATGGGATATAACCTGCTTTTGCCTTTCATACAGTCATCTCCTGTCTTCTATTGTTACAGTTCAGCCTTGCATCTTCTTGCCCTCTTGCTGAACTGTAACTTTCCATTATTCAACTCTGTATTTGTTAATTGACATTTGTTCATTTATTAACTATAATGGATTATACTAACTAATGGTGAAAACAACAATAATTAATTTCGTTTCATTTGTTTAATAATAAACACTTTAATCATTGTTGTCGATTAACGAAATATTAAAATATTCTAAATGAAATGCAGACACAAAGGGGGACTTTAATACCATGAGTACAGAAGCAATCGACCGACGCGTGCGGCGTACCAGAAAACAGTTGCGTGAATGTCTGGTCACTTTATTAAAGCAAAAAAAAGTGCAGGACATTACCGTCCGGGAACTGACCGAATTAGCAGACCTGAACAGAGGAACTTTTTATCTTCATTATAAAGATGTGTTTGATCTTCTGGAAAAAACAGAAAGTGAGCTCTTAGATGACTTTAACCAGCTTGTCATGAAACATGACGCAGAAGATTTAAAGAAAAATCCTTACGGTATTTTTGTAGAGATCTACACTCTGGTTTATGACAATGCAGACCTAGTGGAAATATTATTAGGCGAAAATGGTGACTTAAACTTTATGAACCGTTTAAAACAGCTGATCCGTGATAAATGTCTTCACGACTGGATGGAAGTATTCCGCGCCGGAAATCCGGCTATCTTTGACGCTTACTTCTCTTTCATCGTATCCGGCTGTGTGGGACTGGTACAGTACTGGCTGAAAACCAATATGAAAGAAACGCCGCAGCAGTTAGCAAGGCTGACGGAACAGGTAATCCGCAAAGGCATCGGCGTACTGGATACAGATCCTTTTGCAAATGTATAAATACTAGTGTATACTGATGGTATTCATATGATGAGGAGGGAATACATGAATTACGAAGATTTATTCAAAGAAACTGCCTGTGTATGTATAAAAAAGGGAACCGGCCGTACTTTAAAGGCCGGCGGTGCCTGGATCTATGACAATGAGATCGATACCATTTCCGGTGATTTTGAAAATGGTGATCTGGTTACTGTAGAAGATTTTGACGGCTATCCTTTAGGACACGGTTTTATTAATACAAAATCCAAACTGACTGTGCGCATGTTATCCCGCAAAAAAGATACTGTGATCAATGAAGATTTTATTGAACAGAGAGTCCGCACTGCATGGGAATACAGAAAAGCTACTACTGATACCTCCAGCTGCCGTGTGATCTTCGGCGAAGCAGATTTTCTACCAGGTATTGTGGTAGACAAATTTGAAGATGTTTTAGTAGTTGAATCCCTGGCACTGGGCATTGACCGCTTAAAACCGGTGATCCTGGATAAATTAAAGAAAGTACTGAAAGAAGACGGAATTTCCATTCGAGGCATCTATGAACGCAGTGACGCAAAAGTACGCCTTCAGGAAGGAATGGAGCGCTTTAAAGGCTTCATCGGCGAACCATTTGATACCAAAGTAGAAATCTGTGAAAATGGCGTACATTATATTGTAGACGTAGAGGACGGCCAGAAAACCGGGTTTTTCCTGGATCAGAAATACAACCGTCTGGCAGTCCAGAACCTGTGCCGCAACCTGAAACCAGAGAAAGTATTAGACTGCTTTACCCATACCGGCTCCTTTGCTTTAAATGCAGGCATTGCAGGATCAAAAAAGGTCCTTGGGGTGGACGCTTCCCAGCTTGCAGTAGATCAGGCCACAGAAAATGCACGTTTAAATGGCTTAGAAGATCATGTGTCTTTCCAGTGTGCTGACGTATTTGACCTGCTTCCTAAATTAGAGCAGGAAGGCGAAAAATTTGATGTGGTTATCCTGGACCCACCTGCTTTTACTAAATCCAGAAATTCTATTAAAAATGCAGTAAAAGGCTATCGTGAGATCAATCTGCGGGGCATGAAGTTGGTAAAAGACGGCGGCTATCTTGCCACCTGCTCCTGCTCTCATTTCATGGATCCGGAATTATTTACCAAAACCATCCGTGAAGCAGCCTCCAATGTACATAAACGGCTGCGCCAGGTAGAATACCGCACCCAGGCTGCTGATCACCCGATCCTGTGGGCAGCTGATGAATCTTATTACCTGAAATTTATTATTTTCCAGGTGGTGGATGAGAAATAAATGATATAAAATGGTAAACAGAAATAATAATGGCACCAGAGAAGGTTATGTGTTCTCTCTTTTATAATACGGAATTTTATAGTATAGATGTAGTATTTTGTGGTATACTATAAAGGAACAAATTCCTTTCTGTGAAGGAGAAAGGGGAAAGGATACGCGTATGACAGTTGATAGAAGAGTAAGCAGCATTGAATCCAGTTTCAAAATGGAAGGCATGCCTTTTGATGTAGAATGTCGTCAGCGAGTAAGAAATATCTTGGTTAAAAAAATTTCCGTGTCAGATGCAATTTCAGAATTAAATAAGAAATACAGAGTATCCAGGAAGCCGATTGAAGGATCAAGAGTATAATTATTTCTATGATGATGAACAGGATGCTAAGTACTGTTATCCGGGAACAAATGTATTAAAGAATAAATTAGATATAAGAGATTTAGATACATTACACGATGCTGAAAGAGACTATTCGGCAGTACGCCAGGCGGAACTTGTAAGTCAAGGTGTCACCGGAGATTTCTCTTTTAAGCATCTTTGTTCTATACATAAGCATCTATTTGGGGATGTCTATTCCTGGGCTGGTAAAACAAGAACCGTTGATATTTCCAAAGGAACCGTTTTCTGTTTGGTGCAGTTTATCGAAAGCCAGTTTGATGATTTGTATCGTAAGCTGAAAAAAGAAAATTTCTTATCTGACATAACAGATAAGGAAGAAATGAGTAAGCGACTTGCTTATTACCTGGGTGAAATTAATATGATCCATCCGTTTAGAGAAGGTAATGGAAGGACTCAGAGAATATACATTGAGCAGTTATGCTTGAACAGTGGTAGATTTGAAATTGACTTTACCGATGTTTCAAAAAAAGAGATGATAGATGCTAGTATCAGATCAGCAAATGTCAGCAATGATATGTTGGAAAAATTGATTCAGAGATGTCTTATTGAACGCAACTAATCGCAATATCCCACAGCAGATAAAATAACTAACATCTGGACAAGGCTTCCATTTTGTGTTATAAAAATAAAAAAATAAACTACGACACTTTTCTGCCACCGGGTAGGAAAGTTAAGCGTCAGGATTTCTATCGTTAGGTCTTAGAAGATAGAAATTTCTGGCGCTTTATTTTTAAAAAGCAAAGAAAAGGAGACAAAACATGTTTAGGCCCATCAGAAAAAAGAAAAATGAAATTGACGTAAATGTAGCACAGGCTCTTTTGCAGAACAGCCGCCGGGGTGTTCTTGCAGTAAACGGGGATGACGGCTATCCTTATGCGATCCCTGTTAACTATTTCTACGACACAGAAAACCAGAAAATCTATTTTCACGGCGCACGTGCAGGACATAAAGTGGATGCCCTTAAAGCCTGCGACAAAATATGTTTCACAGTTTATGGAAATGAACAGATCAAAGAAGAAGCATGGGCTCCTTTCATGCAGAGTGTGGTTGTATTCGGAAGATGTCATTTGTTGGAAGCCGGTCCAAAGGCAACTGCATTATTAAAACGGTTTGCAATGAAATACTATCCCAATGAACAGTTAGCCGATGAGGAAATCGAACATGCCGGAAAAGCAGTCCAAATGTTTGAAATCGAAATCGAACATCTCAGTGGGAAAGAGATACAGGAACGATAATGTTTGAATCACTTATGAATAATCCCATAAAACATTTAACAAAAAAAGACTGGACCTTATGGCTTGTATCTCTGCTCATAGTAATTCTTTCCAATACGCTGACAGAAACCACAGATCTGCTGACTTTGATCGCCGCCTGTATCGGAATCACATCATTGATTTTTACCGCAAAAGGAAATGTATGGGCCCCCATCTTGATGATCCTGTTCAGTATTCTGTATGACATTATCTCATGGAGATTTCGCTACTGGGGTGAAATGATCACCTATTTGGGCATGACGCTGCCGATGTCGGTCTGTTCAGCCATTACCTGGATCAAAAATCCTTCACCATCTGGTACGGAAGTTGCCATTCAGAAGCTAAAACCGGTACACATTCTTGGACTTGCAGTATCTGTAACAGTAGTCACTTATGGTTTTTACTACATTTTAGCTGCGTTAAATACGCCTAATATCGTATTCAGCACCATTTCCGTTACAACAAGTTTTCTGGCCGCATCCCTTACTATGCTGCGCTCCTCTTACTACGCCCTTGGATACGCTTCAAACGATATTGTCCTGGTCATACTTTGGATCCTGGCATCCATGAAAAATCCAGCCTACATACCAGTCGCTGTTAATTTTGCCATTTTCTTTTTTAATGATATGTATGGCTTTATATGCTGGAAAAAAAGAGAATCAAGCATTTTTTCTCTGTCTGAAATAACACCCGCTCCAGAACAGATTCACTAAGACCCAGCCGATCCCGTCAAAATAACCGGTAAAGGTATTTCCCGTAAAACAGAACATATAAAACAATGCTACGATCTTTAAATATCCCATTGCTGCCATAAAAGCACCATCTGTTTTATTTCCTATCATAAATCCCATGGTCGCTCTTCTGCCTCCCGGACATCCATTAACGCAGAAAAGCGCAGTTCCCATGAAAGCCTTTGAAACAGAATCCTATATCCAGACTTATCCGGGCCAGGACGTAGACAACGCCCGTATTTTCTCCCGTTGTCACATTACTCCCAACACTCAGTTTTCCACTATGGATATCAACGCAACCTACTCCATGGTAGAGGTAGGTCTTGGGATCAGTATCAACAACCTTGTCAACAGCTATCTCTGGCAGGACCGGGTAGTGCATCTTCCCCTGGAGCCAAACCAGACTATGAATATCGGACTGGCCTATGGAAAGAACATTTCTCCGGCTTCTGAAGCTTTTTTGCATTTTATAACTGATAAGCTTCCAAAAGCGCCATTTAATATTTATGATTGAAAAAACTTCCATTTCCAAGTACACTAAGTAATAGGAGAATCTATTTTGATCAAAACAGGAGGGATTACACTATGATCATTGATAATGTAAAAGTTTATACACCGGAGCAGAAATTTGTAAAAGGTGGTATGATTCTTGAAAATGACAGGATCAGTGATATCTATACCGATGAAAATAAACCTGATCTTACGGGAAAAGAAGTTCTTGACGGCAAAGGTGCCTATGCCATTCCAGGGCTGATCGACCTTCATTTTCACGGATGCATGGGGGATGATTTTTGTGACAATTCACTGGAAGCGCTTGAGCGGATCGCTGAATATGAAGCTTCTGTAGGTGTAACTGCCATCGCCCCGGCTACCATGACGCTTACGGCAGAGGAACTTTTAGATGTTTTAAAAACTGCCGCCCGGTATAAACGTGAAAAACACGACTATAAAAAAGCCGATCTGGTAGGAATCAACATGGAAGGGCCATTTATCAGTCCTGTTAAAAAAGGTGCACAGGATGAAAGAAATATACTTCCATGTGACGTAAACCTTTGCGAACGTTTTTTAGAAGCTTCAGAAGGTCTTGTAAAATTCATAGGCATTGCCCCGGAAGAAAGCAGGAACTCTTTAGATTTTATCCGCCAGATGAAAGAAAAGGTAAGTATCTCCTTAGCACATACAAATGCTGATTATGATACAGCTATGGGAGCTTTTAACGCCGGTGCTGATCATGCCGTTCATTTATACAACGCCATGCCGGAAATACTCCACCGCGCTCCCGGCGTTGTTGGTGCTGTATTTGACAGCAAACATGTAATGGCTGAGATCATCTGTGACGGCATCCACATTCACCCGGCTACTGTACGTGCCACCTTCCAGATGATGGGCGCTGACCGTATGATCCTGATCAGTGACAGTATGAGAGCCACCGGCATGCCGGACGGGCAATATACTTTGGGCGGTCTGGATGTAAAAGTAGTAGGTAAACTTGCAACTCTGGTATCTGACGGAGCCATCGCCGGTTCTGCTACCAACCTGGCTGACTGTATGCGCACAGCAGTGCAGAAAATGAACCTTCCGCTTGAAACTGCCATTGCCTGCGCTACCATCAATCCGGCCAGAAGCTTAAAGATTGATGATGAATATGGTTCCCTTGAAAAAGGAAAAAAAGCCAATGTAGTGCTCCTTGAACCGGATCTGACATTAAAATGTGTGATCAAAGATGGAAAACAGATCTGAAAGAGGACATAAATCATCAAAGAAAGGAAATCTTTTAAATTGACAACTATAAGACCTATGCAGCCAGTTGATAAAAAGGCTGTTCTTGCAATGATGGAAGTTTTCTACGCTTCCCCCGCTGTTTTGAGCAATGGCTCCACAGCTATTTTTACCAGTGATTTTGAGGCCTGCGTAACGGAAAATCCTTATCTGGAAGGTTATATATTTGAAGAAAATGACCAGATTCAGGGGTATGCCATGGCTGCTAAAAGCTTTTCTACTGAGTTTGGACGCCCCTGTATATGGTTGGAAGATCTTTATATCAAAGAAGATTTTCGCGGAAGCGGCATCGGAAGCCTATTTCTGGAATTTATTGGAAAGAAATATCCACAAGCTGTTTTACGTCTGGAAGTAGAAGAAGAAAACGGCAGAGCCGTTAAAGTCTATGAAAAAAATGGCTTTAGCGTTCTGCCGTATATGGAAATGAAAAAACTATTGTAACACAAATCTTAAAAAAATTTAGCTATATCTTCTACATTTTTTCTTACCGGCATTTCAGGTTTAATTGCGCCGTATCCTACTGCGATCACGGAGACAATTTCCTGAGATGCCGGGATATCTAGATATTCACGAAGCTTTTCGCTGTTGCGGATTCCCATGATCAAGGTGTCTAATCCCATGTCTTTTGCCTTTAACACCAGATTTTCGTTCTGAAGTCCCAGGTCATAGCATCCCCAGCCTTCACCCACTTCATTTTCAGCTGCACCTTCTCTTGTAAAACCGGAACGTGTTTTTTCAAAGGCAGTAATGATCAGTGCCGGTGCATTTGCACTGTTTTTCTGGTTAAATTCCGGAAGGCAGTCTTTTTTTATTTTCTCCAGCATTTCCGGTGACATAACAATATAATATCTGCCTGTCTGGGAATTTTTCCAGGATGGAGCCAGCTGAGCAAAATGGATCATTTCTTCCATCTGTGCCTTCTCTACTGTCTTTCCCTCTTCATAAGCTCTTAAACTTCTGCGCGCCATAACGGTTTCATTAAATTCCATAGAAATTGCCTCCTTAATGGTTATAGTTCAGCCTTGCATTTTAATGTACTTGTTTTCGCCATTCCTTTAAGAGTATAACATATTAAAGACTGCTTTTGAATATACATACACCAATCCCTTCTATCCGGAGTTCCTCTATGGGTGATTTTATTAAAAAATGGTTTCATCTGCTTTTGATCTTTGTTTTTGCCTATCTGGCGGGAAGTCTGGCAGGTCAGGCCAATAGCCGTTTTCGTTCTGTTAATGGGATTCCTATATATTCTGCCTCTGCTGACGGCAACTGGGGCTTAAGTTTCCCAAATCCCGGTCAGTCTCCTGTTGGAAATACAACAAACGATTATCTAAAACAATTTAATGCCTGCTACATGGGAGATCCTGGCGAAAAAGTGATCTATCTTACCTTTGATGCTGGTTATGAAAATGGGAATACAGAGAAAATATTAGATGCTTTAAAGAAACACGGCGTCCATGCTGCCTTTTTTGTGGTAGGAAATTATCTTGAAACAAGTCCGGATCTGGTAAAACGTATGGCAGATGAAGGTCACATTGTAGGCAATCATACATACCACCACCCGGATATGTCAAAAATCTCAGATAAACAAAGTTTTGAAAAAGAATTAAAGGATCTGGAAGCCTTGTATACAAAAGTCACCGGTCAAACCATGAAAAAATATTACCGGCCTCCCCAGGGAAAATACAGTGAAAACAACTTAAAAATGGCCCAGGAAATGGGATACAAAACCTTTTTCTGGAGCCTTGCTTATGTGGACTGGTATCAGGATAAACAGCCCTCAAAAGAAGAGGCATTCAAAAAATTGTTAGGCCGTATCCATCCCGGGGCCATTGTTTTACTTCACAGTACTTCTGACACCAATGGAGCCATTTTGGATGAACTTCTTACAAAATGGGAGGAAATGGGGTATCATTTTGCCACACTGGATGATATTTAACATCCACCGGATTGATCTCTGCAGAGGATATCTTGTCTTTAAGCCTCTGGTGTAACAACAGCTGTGTCACCTATAAGTTCCAGCTTGTCACTGTTGCTGCCTTCTCTTTTTATATGAGCTGTTTTAACAGCAGCTCCTGACGCAGAAGCAGCTTCGATCGTTCCCTGGGCACCTGCCAGCTCCACAGTCTCATCCACAATGCCAAAATCCGCTCCTGTAAAGTTCATATCTCCAGCTTCCAGACGGACAGCGGAAGGATGATCTGCATCCAGTTCTTCCCCGTTCCAGTCACTGCAGATTGCCTCTGCATTTGCTGACTCCAATTCCAGGCTTCCTTCTCCCCGGATGGTCAGCGTACCTGTGCCCTTTTTGATCACAGGTCCCTGGCTTTCCAGGTGACTTACTGTATCTTTTTTCAGCTGGATGATCAGATCGCCTTCCACCTCAATCACGGGATCTGAAGTATCTTTACTTCCAGCTTCCAGCTCATCCAGGGTCAGAATATACAGACCTCTGTTATTTCGCAAAGTCCAACCAGCTTCCCTGGTGGTTTTCCCATTTTCAGGGATCAGTACCTTTTCTCCTTCGATCTTAACAGAAGTAAGAGGGATCTGGCTTCTGGATGTAGTGAGATTGAATTTGGATGCCACAAACATTCCAAAGGTAGCTACTCCCGCGCAGCAGGCCGCCACCAGACCGATAAACAAAACGGTACGAACCATTCTTCCCATAAATTCTTTAGGCAGCTGCTGCATGTTTTGCTTCCTCCAGTCTTTTGTTAAACTGTTCATAAAAATCTGCGGAAGCATCAAATGGCTCCATGTAGAACTTTTTCAGGATATACAGACACAATGCCTTTGATTTTTCCTGCCCTTCGCTTCCAAGATTTTTGATCTTCTGCCCCATTTCTTTCGCAAAATAATGCCAGTCAGAAATGAACTTTTCATATTTTCCAAAATCCGGTATATCGATCCATTTGCGAACCTTTACTTTTGTCCTGTTTTCCTTCTTACATTCATGAGTCTGTAAAAAATACTGGAAAGAACCATTTTCATACACTCTTCCCAAAGGAAACAACCGGCAAAAACCTGGGCGAAATGGGTGAATGGAGCATCTCCCCTCTTCATTTAAGAAAGAACAGACTTCCTTTTCTCCTGCCATTTTCAGGTTTGGAAGAATCAGGCCGTCTGACATATTCAGCTCAATGGAGCCTTTCAGAAGATCCTCAAAAGCCATTCCCGTTCCCTGCGTCAGCCGGTAAATATCATAGGGATCCAGTAAAATAGAGGATCCCATCCCCTGACAGCAGGCAGAACAGCCTTTACAGTCTCCACAGTCTGCTTTTACCATATCCGATGAGCTATATCTCCTTCCATCAGATATTTCTTTTAAATCTATTTCCCGTTCCATTATTTCTTTTGATTCCTTTCATATGCTAATGCCTGAATAAGGCTGCAGCAATCCTTATAACCACTCTCTGTTACGGTCCAATCGTCACAGGTACACCTACTGCACAATAACTCCATAAAATATCCATTACGTCATTGGTCATGGCAATACAGCCTGCAGTTCCACGATCTCCCTGATTTCCATGGATCTCAATCGCTCCGCCTAAAGGAGTATCCCATGGCGGTGTCACACCTGCTTTATTGGCATCTACAATCGCCTGATACTGCTCCTGTGTAATAAGGCCAGCAGAAAGTCCTCTCTCTGCGTCTTCAATATTTGGATAAGACAGTCCCAGTGCCAGGTAATACTGACTCTTGTCATTTCTGGTACATACATAAAAACTGCCGGAAGGAGTGATTTCATCCCCCTCTTTTACTTTATCACCTATCGCAGACTGCCGTCCCAGCTTTGCATCCCAGGTACCGATCACCTGCTTATTCTGCATCAGGGTCAGCTTACTCTGGCGCTTGCTGATGTAAATGCTGATACCTGTAGCTGTTGGTGTAATGGATGCCGGGTCTGGCTTTGCAGCAGATGAGTCTGCATTTTGTGTATGATCCGCTGTGTTTTGAGCTGTATCTGCACTGGAAGCCGCAGTCTCTGATTCCTTGGGATTATTTGCAGTATTCTGGCTGTTCTGACCTGCATCTGCCACAGGTGATGCCTGACCTTCTACAGACTCAATGGGACTGTTTACAGCAACGATCTGCTCTGCCTGCGCGCCAAAAGCTGCCGTCACAGCCAGTCCCATTGCCAGAAAGCTGCCAAACACTGATCTTCTATATTTCATAAAGCACTCTCCTTTTGGAAATATACGTATAAACCATCCTTCTTATCTGTTCCCCATTTTACCAGAACACTGCTTTATGAGCAACCGCGGTTTTTTTAAGATTTTCTGTCATTTTTCTATTGTTTAATTTCCCACAATCTGTATCTGGCTTCCAACACCGGTGCTGCTGCGCTTTTTCGTAACAATGATCTTGCGCTCGATCCGGTCTTTTAGCTCACCTACATGAGAAATAATACCTACCAGTCTCTGGCCCTGTGCCAGGTCATTTAAGGAGCGGACCGCCTGGTTTAAGGAGTCCTCATCCAGAGAGCCAAAACCTTCATCTACAAACATGGCATCCAGGCGGATCCCCCCTGCGCCAGCCTGTATCTCATCAGAAAGCCCCAGTGCCAGTGAAAGAGAAGCCTGAAAAGATTCACCGCCGGAAAGTGTCTTTACACTGCGTTCCGTTCCGTTGTAATGATCAATTACATTTAACTCCAGACCTGCTTTTTCTTTCTTACTCTCCCCGTTTTCCTGTCGCTTTAATTCATACTGGCCGCTGCTCATGGTCATAAGGCGCAGATTGGCCCTGCGAAGGATCCGGTCAAAATAAGCCATCTGCACATAGGTCTCCAGCTCGATTTTTCTCTTTCCGCTCAGTGTTCCCCCTGCTGTATCGGAAAGTGCCCGCATCCATACATATTCCTGCTCCGCTGCTGCCATTTTTTCCTGTTTTCCCCTAACATTGTTGTAAATACAACGGTTATTTTCCAAATCTGCAAACTGCCTGGAATATTTTTCGTCCCATCCTTTCTTTTCTTCAGAAAGGGCACAAATTTTTTCCTTTATCTCTTCTTCTCCTAAACTTTCTTCAACTGCATCAATCTGATTTTGCAGAGTTTTTATGGTAGACTTCAGTCCCCCCAACTGTGCATTTAATTCATTGAATATTTCTATAGTCGTACTCCGTGCTGTTTCCAGCTCCTTCTTTTTATCTATGTTCGATTTCAGCAGTTCCTCTATTTCCTCTTCTGTAACTGTATCATAGATCTTCTTTTCTTCTTCTATCTGTTTTTTTAACTCTTCTTCCTGGGTCTTTAGTCTCTGGATCAGCAGCGCTTTTTGGGAAATACATTCCAGAAGACGTTTTTGATCCTCTTCCAGTTTTTCCGCCTGGATCTTTAAACGTTTTAAAGCTTCTTCCTTTTCCCTGTTCTGTTCTAACTCAGATCGAATCTGATCTAAAGCCGCCTGGTTTTCCCTTTTTCTCTGGGCAAAAGAGGCTCGGATCTGGTCTAAAACCGCTTCTGCATCCTGGTCTTCTGGTACATGATCCATATTTTGCCGGATCAGCAGTGACAGCTGTCCATCCGCAGCCGCGTAAAAATCGCGGGCATCAAGAAGTTCTTTCTGGCAAACTTCTTCTTTTTTCTCCAGCTTACCTTTTTCTTCCTGACACTCTTTCAAAGCTTCTGCCCCGTTTCTGGCATCCTTTAACTGCTGGCTGCAAGTCTGGATTTCTTCTGACAGACGAGGCTTTATCCTTTCCTGATCCTGGTCTGCTTTCCACTGGTCTCCAAAAATCTGCTCTGCCTTATTCCTGCATTGTTCCTTCCTTTCTTCGATCTGTTCTTTCCACTGACCAGCCAACGTGCTTAGATTCTGTACTTTCTTTTCTTCTTTCTCTAATTCTTCCCTCTTTTGATCCAGTATTTCTTTATCCGGCACCTCATCCATAAGCACCGCCGGCTGAGGATGATGAAGGGAGCCGCACACAGGACATTTTTCCCCTTCTTTTAAATGTCTGGCCAGCAAACCTGCCTGAGCGTCTAAAAATACCTGTTCCAGCTGGTTATAGTTTTCTCTGTCTCTGTTTCTTACATGAACTGCATCTTCATATTCTCTCTGAGCTTTGCTCAGCTTTTCTTCTGTCTTTTCCAGCAAAACCACCTGATCCCAAAACTCTTTCAGCTGCCCGGATCGCATCTGTAAAACAGGCTCCCTTCCAGCCATCTGCGTCAAAGCATTTTCCCGGTCTGTCAGTTCTTTTTTCTTCTGGCTTAACTCTTTTTCCCATTTTTCCAGTTCTTTTAACGATTTCAGCCAGCTGTTTTTCTCCTTTATTGCCTGATCCAGTGCATTTTCATCTTCTGCAAGTTTTTCACATTTTCCAGATACTTCCCTGAATTTGCCCTGCAGGCGTTCTTTTTCTGCTTCTGCACCTTTCAGACTTTCCTGGGCTTCTTTATTTTTCTGCATAGCCTGTTCCCAGGAAATTTTTTTCTTTTTCAGATCTTCATCTTCCTGTATTTCTTCCCTGATCTTCTTTTCTTTTTCTTCTGCCTCCTTCACTTTTTGGCTGAAAGCCTTAAGTCCCTCTTTTTTCCTGCTCAGCTCCCGGATCTCTTCTGCCAGATCTTCACAGGCCTTTGCATTTTCTTCTGCCTGGTTTTTCTCCAAAACAGCAGCTGCCAGCTTCGGTTCCAGCTCTGTCAACTGCGTTTTCTTTTCCTCAAGCTTTTTCTGCATCTGCTGTCTCTGTTTTTCTTCTCCCAGCGTTTTGTTCGCTCTTTGTATCTCCTTATCCAGCTGTTCTATCTGCCCAGCTGACTCCTGCAAGCTCTTTTCCTGACGTTCCATAACTTCTGTCAGCAGTTCGATCCCCCGAATGGTCTTTCCTTCAAATTTCGCCTTTTTCAGTTCTTTCCATTCACTTTCTGTCTGGGGATCTCCACCTATACTGGCACCGTCCAGATACTGACTGATGCTGCGGCGCATCTCATCATATTCCTTCCATTTTCCCTTTACAGCATCCCGCAGCCTGTTTTCAATATCCTGATAGATCCCTGTGTGGAAGATCTGTCGGAAGATTTCCCCACGTTCTGTGGTTCCGGCTAATAAAAGCTTCTGAAAATCTCCCTGGGCGATCATTGCGATCTGGGTAAACTGGCGATAATCAAGCCCCATTAACTCTATAATGGCTTTGGTCACTTCTCTTGTTTTGGTTACCGGCGGCCGACTATCGGGAAAAATAAGCTCTGCCTCTGCTTTCTGCAATGTAAAGCCTGTTCCTCTGCCCTTTGGCCGAAGATACTCCGGATTTCGGGTCACTTTATACTCTTTTCCCTGGTAGATAAAATGAAGCTCCACATAGGTAGGCACATCATCCGGCGCATATTTGCTGCGAAACATTCCTGTTTCCCTTACAGTTCCGCTGGCTTCCCCATACAGTGCAAATGTAATGGCGTCAAAAAGTGTTGTTTTTCCCGCACCTGTATCACCAGTGATCAGATAAAGACCTTTTTCTCCCAGTTTTTCAAAATCTACCACTGTTTTTTCCGCATAAGGTCCGAAAGCGCTTATGATCAGTTTCTTCGGCTTCATTCTTTCACCTCCTGGATGATATTCCGTACAAACTCTTCCTGAACCTGACTCATGGACTGGTTGTTCTGCAGCTCATAAAATTCCATAAACAGCTCCATTTCCGACTTTTTCTCCACTGCCTGGGCTGCTGTAAGCTCCATATTTTCTCTGGTTCTGCGGTTATCGTATTCCAGCTGCATGATATTGGGATAAATGACCCGCAGCTTCTGCAGACCATCTAAAATGTCCTCCTCATCAGTAAGAGTCACATGAAGGTAATCATCGCAGCTGTCATTTTCATAAAAAGATCTTGCCGTTACTTCCATATAGCTTCCCCGGATCTTGCGCATATCCCGCAGAGGCTGCAATGGAATGAATGTAATCTGGGTATTACCCTTTTCTTTTAATTCCACCACAGTAATGGATTTTTCCTGGCCAGCTTCTGAAAAGGAGTATTTAAGAGGCGTACCGCAATAACGCACCTGCTCTCTTCCCACTGCCTGAGGACTGTGGATATGACCTAATGCCACATAATCAAAATCATCAAACACAGAGGCATCCACATTGTCAAGACCACCTACTGACACTTCCTCCGATTCACATCTCATAGCCCCGGTAACAAACTGGTGGGCCACCAGTACGTTTCTGGCTCCTTCCTCTATTTCCATATGGGAAACTGCCATTTTTACAGCACTTTGATAGTCGCAGACTGTCTCTGCCTCTTTTTCATACTCTCCCCCTTCAAAAGCATGACGGACTGCAGCCGGTTTTATAAAGGGCAGCAAATGAATACACACTTTTCCATAATCATCCTTTAACTCCACCTTTTCTGTCTTTCCCTCATACACAGGCGCCACATAAATACCGCTTTTCTTCATCAGCCGTCCGCCATAGGAAACACGCTCCGCAGAATCATGATTTCCGCTGATCATAAACACAGGCAGCTTCATTTCACTTAAACTTGTGAGAAAATCGTCAAATACCTGGACTGCCTCTGCCGCCGGAACCGGCTTATCATAAATATCCCCCGCCAGTATGATCCCATCCGGCTGATACTCATTTGCCGCCTTTAAAATCTGCCTCAAAATATATTTCTGGTCCTCCAGCATAGAAAATTCATTGACCCGTTTTCCTATATGCAGGTCTGATAAATGAAACAGCTTCATAAAAACCTCCCTCTGTCTGTCAGCCTTTTATAAAAGCAAAAGGTGCCGCAAAAATAACCCTTCTTTTGCGGCACCTCACATTCCCTTACTATCTTCTGCGTATTAAGCCTGTTCTAACTGCTTTTTATAGATCTCAATTACTTTCTTCATCATCTGAGGACCTGGTGCACCAATGGTCATACGCTTTTCAACACAGGTCTTCATGCTGATGGCTTCATATACATCTTCCTCAAATACAGGACTGATCTTCTTGTATTCCTCCAACGGAAGATCATCTAAAGCAATTCCCTTATCGATGCATAACAGCACCAGCTGACCCACAATACCATGGGCATCACGGAATGGTACACCGTGATTTACCAGATAATCCGCTGCATCTGTAGCATTGGTAAAGCCATTCTTTGCGCTGGCTTCCATTACGTCCTTGCGGAATTTCATAGAAGAAATCATACCGGTAAATAAGGACAGACAGCCTTTTACTGTATCAATGGCATCAAAGGTCAGTTCCTTATCTTCCTGCATATCTTTATCATAAGCCAGAGGAAGTCCCTTCATGGTAGTGAGCATGGAAACAAGTGCTCCGTAAACACGTCCGCTCTTGCCGCGGATCAGCTCTGCAATATCCGGATTTTTCTTCTGAGGCATAATGCTGCTTCCTGTGCTGTAAGAATCATCGATCTCCACAAAACGATATTCGTTGGTATTCCAGATAATAATTTCCTCACTGAAACGGCTTAAATGCATGGCAATGGTAGATAATGCGCTTAACAGCTCGATCAGATAATCACGGTCAGACACAGAATCCATAGAGTTTAAAGTTGGTCCGTCAAAATCCAAAAGCTTTGCCGTATATTCTCTGTCTAATGGATAAGTAGTTCCAGCCAAAGCGCCAGAGCCTAATGGACAATAATTCATCCTCTTGCGGATATCCTGTAAACGGGAGCGGTCTCTGGAGAACATTTCAAAATATGCACCCATATGATGAGCCAGTGTTACAGGCTGCGCTTTCTGTAAATGAGTAAAACCAGGCATAAATGTCTCGGTATTTGCCTCCATGATCACCAGAAGTTCTTTTAAAAGCTCTTTTACAAGAACATCTAATTCATCAATTTCATCTCTTGTATACAGCTTCATATCCAGAGCCACCTGGTCATTACGGCTGCGTCCGGTATGAAGACGCTTTCCTGCCTCGCCGATGCGCTCTGTTAAAGTTCCTTCTACGAAAGAATGGATATCCTCATATTCGGAATCAACCGGGATCACCAGCTTGCCGCTGTCTAAATCTTCTCTAATGCCTTCCAGACCTGCCACAATGGCATCTCTGTCTGCTTCTGTAAGGATTCCCTGTTTTGCCAGCATCTTTACATGAGCAATACTGCCTCTGATGTCCTGACGATAAAATTTCTGATCAAATGAAAGTGATTCATTAAAATTCTGTACCAGCTGATCTGTTTCTTTTGTGAAACGTCCGCCCCAAAGCTTCATATTTTGTATCTCCTTTTACTTTATTCTTTATTGTGGAAATGTACTCCCAAAAGCCTTTTTACCTGTATTTTGGCATTCTGGCTTCTGAGAGCGTGTTATAATTATTCATTATACCTTATAAATCTACATTTTGCGGCTGTTTTTTCTATTTTTGCCTCTTTTTTTTGTATTTTTTTTCATTTACAGCAGTAATAACCGCTGCAGCAGCAAATATTGCCAGACTCACACCTGTGATCATGGCACCTGTTTTTAATCCCTGCGGCTCATAGGTCAAAGTGATCTCATGGTCGCCTTCTGTAAGATCCGCAGCCAAAAATGTATCAAAAATCTGTCTTGTTTCTGTTTCCACGCCATCCACTGTAAGCTTCCAGCCTTTATCATATGGAATACTTGTATACATAGTACCTGCTGCGCCTGCATGAATGGTACCGGCAAGCTTTGTATCTGTCCATTTTGTTAAATTTACAGGATTCTGATCCATTTTTTCATAGAACTCTTTAAACGCTTCTGTATCGAAACGCCATACTTCTGCCTGAAGGGTAGGATTGCCATCATCTTCACACCGAAGCTCTGCATCCGTTCCTCTTACAAGATACCCCAACTCCAGCAGATAACCTCTGTCCACGTTGTCAAAGGTTTGGCTTTTCTCACCCATGGATGCTGTAACCTTTTCCACTTTCTTATTGGTCACATACACATAATACTGGCCATTTTCTTCCGCTGTAAAAGTAAATTTTTTACCTTCCGTAACGCCTTCATTGGATACCAGCACATCCCTGGTTCCTAAAACATTACAAAGGTCATTCTGCACAATGGCCGGATTGCCGGAATCTAACAGCCAGTTGCTTTCTACATCAGATGGCAGCATAAATGCCACAGGCAGTGTGTATTTATTTTCATAAAGCCACATAGAGCCTTTCCGCCCGATCTGCTCTTTTAAACCCGTCGCCGGCTGCTGATCCGGGTAAATGCCATAGCGGATAGAAAACAGGCTGTCCACTAAGGGAGTGCTACCCTTGATGCTGTAAGCATTGGTGGAACTTTCGCAGCCAAGGAATCTTACAAAATCAGATAAAGAAGCATTGGCCACGGAAGAAAACAGGGACGCTGACGGGAAATTCATCCAGGCACCGTCATTTTTCGTTTTGCTGTCCCCCTTTTCCACTCTGTAAAAAGTATCACATTTGATGTTTCCAGCCAACTGTTCCGTATCCTCATTATCCTTTACATAAGCAGTTCTGCTGGTAGTTGGAAGGCTGGTAACGCCAAGATTTAACGCCGCTTCCAATGCTGCCAAAAGCAGCGTCATCATCAGGATCGCATCTCCATTCCAGTGTTTGCGCTTATACAGATAAATAAGTCCCATATACAGTGCCAGGAAAATGATCGCTGCATAAAACACAGAAAAATGAAATTGCTCTGAGTTATCCACAAGTTTTTCTGCCATGATCACAAAGATAATAGCACCCCAGAATGCCCATACCACCTTTTTCCAGGAAGTTTCTTTTAATTCCATAAAAGCCTGATAACACATGGTCAGCACCAGAGCGATATAGATAAAGGACTGCCTGCATGGAAGACTGTTTGGATAATGGAAACCATGCCAGATAAAGTTTAACACATTAATAGAAAAGCTTGCGTAAAACATTAACAGCAGACCACAGTAAACTGCCTTTTCCCGCACAGTGATCTTCTTTGCTCCCAGATACAGAAGCAGAAACATAAGCACTGCCACGCCGCAGTAGATATTTGGCCAGTGATCCAGGCCAATCTCCGTTCCCACATTTCCGATATGCCGGGCGATCATATCAAAAATGGAAAAATAGCAGCTGATGGTTTTGGGAAAACTAAAATCCCCGGAAGCAGTAGCCTGCAATGCATAGATCTCCGGCAAAAGCACTACTGCCGCCAATCCGCCTGCAAGAAGGGAATAAAATCCAAAACGCACACCTGTTGCTGCCAGTTCTTTTACTCCCTTTGGAGGATATAAGATGACCTGCACGATCACATACATGACCATAAAAATACAGATCATGATGGAAATATAGTAATTTGACAAAATAGACAGCCCCAATGTCACACAGTAAAACAGGCCTTTTTTTTCACGTACCAGCTGCTCTAAGCCATAAAGGATCAGGGGCAGCAGGAAAATGCAGTCCAGCCACATAATATTCCAGCTGTAAGCCGCCATATAACCGCTTAAAGCATAGAAGATTCCGAAAATGCCGGCTATAAAATGCTTTTTTTCAAAATGGTGATCCAGATACCAGGTAAATGTGACACCGCAAATACCTGTTTTTATCATAATAAGGATCGTCATAAATTCAATAATGAATTTCTTCGGACATAAAATGATCAGCCAGTTCACCGGACTTGCCAGATAGTAGGCATAAAGAGCAGAAAAATTCACTCCCATGCCAATATCCCAGCTATAAAGAAGGCTTCCTCCCTGCTTTAACTTATACTGGAATTCAGAAAAGAAGGGGGCATACTGATGGTACATGTCCGTTCTTAAAAAACATTCTTCCCCAAAAGGAAAGATTCCTCTCTGGGCAAAGAGAATGATCAGAACAGCTACCGGAACAAAAAAAGCTGCGATCAGACCATCCATCGGACGCAGAAACCGGAAATGCTCCGGGTCTTCTGCATCATAAATTTCTTCTGTATAAAATTCCTCTGGGTCTGTATGATCCACAGTAACTTCATCACCCGGATCCTGATCTTTTCTTTGGGCTGCTGCCGCCTGATCTTTGGCTGTTTCTTCCAGATCACGTTTATCTCTTTCTTTTTCTGTTCCTATTTTCTTTTGCATTTCTGGTTCTTTTTCCGTTTTTCTTTTTGTCTGTAATGGGTCATTTTCCTGCAAAGATGCTGTTTCCTCCCTGCTGTCTGTATTTTTCATCGGAACCGGTCTCTGAACCATTTCCAGTACTGCATCCAGTTCCTTTTCTACCTGTTCTATTTCTTCACGACTCACTGCATTCACCTTTCCTACAGCCGCTTTTAGATTTTATTTCTGATATTATTTCTTTTTAAAGATCCAAAGCTTACTGAATACGTAGTTTGCCACCATATTGATAACAGAAGCTGTCAGCTTACAAAACATTTCATAAACGAAGCCTCTGTCTCCTCCCAGTTTTACCATAACCACCATTAAGATCCAGGTAGCCACTCCGGAAATTGCTCTTGCTGCAAAAAAAGCACTTCCTTCTTTTAATAAATAACCTGGATGCATATTAAAATTGCGGAATACGATGATCTTATTTACAATATAGGCAAATAAAACTGCCGCTACCCATGAAAGTGCCTGAGATGTACCAACCCCCATGGACATTTTCCTGAATACAGTATAGGAAGCAAAATCCACCACTGTAGTCAGCACACCGCAGATCAGATAACTGATGGTTTCATAATTTACACATTTTTTCCATAATTTTCCAAACACGTTTTTTCTCCTGCTTTTCGTTTTAAGTAAGTTCTTTCTATACGTTAATCCTCACTTAACATTTCTCTGGCTCCTTTGGAATAATGAAGCTCTCCGTCTTCTGTAACAAATACAGCATATACACCATCCAGTGAATCCGCCAGTTCCATTCCTTTTTCCAGTCCCAGCGCAAAGCAGGATGTACTCAGTCCGTCTCCGTCCACTGACTGTTTTGAGATGATCGTCACCTGAGTCAGACCATTTTCATAAGGATAACCGGTATGTGGATCTAAAATGTGATGATAATTCACACCGTCCTGGATAAAATGACGTTCATATACACCAGAAGATACCACAGACAGATCATTGATATCAAGAGCTGCTACTGTTTCCGAGCGATCTGCAAATGGCTTCTGGAGACCGATTTTAAAAGGCGTTCCGTCTGTTTTCTCACCTATACAGAGTACATTGCCTCCCAGATTGATAATAGCGCTTTTTACTCCCTGTTCTGTAAGATAATCCTTAATACGATCTGCAATAAATCCCTTGGCAATCGCCCCCAGGTCAATAGCTGTATCATCATCTGCAAAAGTAACTATATTTCCATCCAGTGATACTTTTTCATATCCCACTTTTGCAAGTTCCTTTTGGATCAGGTCTGCATCAGGAACCTTAGGATTTTCTCCTGTAAAATCCCAGAGACTGCTTAAAGGCTCAATGGTAATATCAAAAGCACCGTGAGACATTTCACAGTATTCCAATCCTTTCTTCAAAACCTCCGCTGTTTTATCTGAAACTGTAAACTGTCTTTCTCCCTCTTTTCGATGATTCATCTGATAAATCTCGCTGGTCTCTATTGTGGTACTTAACACATCCTCATATTCCCTGCATACATCCATGGCACCGTCTAAGATTTCTTCCTTATCTGTATCATACAAAGTAACGGTGACAAATGTATTCAGGAGAAAATCTGACTTGCTGATCGGTTCCTTTTGCTTTACAGCGCATCCTGACATCAACAGCATCACAAACATAACTGCCGCCAGAACGCAATTCCATTTTTTCTTATGTTTATTATCTCTTTTTTCCATAGGCACATTCTATCACTATGACAGTTTTACTGTCAACCAGACATGTTGCTGTAGCTCCGCTTTTAAAAAAGCTCTTTGAAAGAAAACCCTTTTGGTATATACTTATAAAAGATAAACGATCATCAAACGCCTTTTTCAGGCGTTTTTATCCGCCTGTGCAAAGGAGATCCCGCCATGAATCTTTCCTATTTAAAATATGCCGTTGAAGTAGAAAAAACCGGCTCTATTACAAAAGCAGCCCAAAACTTCTATATGAACCAGCCACATTTAAGCAAGATCATACGTGAACTGGAGAAGGATCTGGGATGCCCGATTTTTGACCGTACAAGCCGCGGTATGATCCCCACTGCAAGAGGAGAAGAGTTCCTTCGCTATGCAAAAGGGATCATGGAACAGGAATCCCAGTTAGATAAACTCTGTTCCAGAAACAGGGAATGTCCAAGGGAGATACGTCTTTGCGGTCCCCGTGCTTCTTACATATCCGGCACTTTAAAAGACTTCTTAAAAGAAGATGACCGGCTTTTCACCACCAATGTGCGCTATAAAGAAACCAATGCAAAAGATGTGGTACGCCTGGTTTCTGCAAAGGAATTTGACTTAGGCATTGTCCGCTGTCAAATGATCTACGAACCATTTTTCCTGAAAATGATCCATGATGAACATTTAGACAGTAAAGTCTTATGGCAGTTTTCTCCCAAAGTGCTTATGTCGCCTTCCCATCCTCTTGCTAAAAAGAAGTCTTTAAAACACCTGGATTTTTCCCAGTCTGTGGAACTGCTACAGGGAGACATACAATATCCTTCCTATACAGCAGAAACTCCCGATTCTGTTTCAACAGGCGGCGATCCCCGTCATACCATCTATATTTATGACCGGGGCAGTCAATATGAATTTCTCCGCCATCTTCCAGGTGCTTATATGTGGACTTCTCCTGTTCCATACAGCACACTTACGGAAGAAAAACTGATCCAGCGGGAATGTACCCGTCCTGACAATGTATTTAAGGATCTTTTAGTCTGTCGCAGCAGCTACCGTCTGTCCAAAGCGGAGACGGAACTGACCCAGTGGCTTGGACGTACCATCAGTCAGTTATCGGATCAATAGGACAAGTTTGTTTTAAAAATAACAACTTTCTCAGTAACAGAACCCTCTGTTATTCCTTTCTTTTTTCTGTTACTGAGCATTTTTTTCTTTTTCATTTCTATTTTTATTTATTTTTTGCAATTTTCTTCTCATTAATCCGTGATATACCCACAGGAATACCATTATTCCAATTTTGCATCTAGTCAAATTTTTATCAATATGCTACTATATAGATGTTGGGATGTTAAATAAATAACGAACAAGTACATATGGTTCATTCACAACTATATTTTTAGGAGGTCATAACTATGAGATTCACATTACCAAGAGATTTATACCACGGAAAAGATGCACTGGAGTCCTTAAAGACACTGCCTGGCAAGAAAGCCATTGTTGTTGTAGGCGGCGGATCCATGAAGCGTTTCGGTTTCCTGGATAAAGTAGAAGCTTATTTAAAAGAAGCAGGAATGGAAGTTCAGTTATTTGAAGGTGTTGAGCCAGATCCTTCTGTAGAGACCGTTATGAAGGGTGCAAAGGCTATGCAGGAATTTGAACCTGACTGGATCGTAGCTGTAGGCGGCGGTTCACCAATCGATGCTGCAAAGGCTATGTGGGTATTCTATGAGTATCCTGATACCAAGTTTGAAGACCTGATCACACCATTCAGCTTCCCAACACTGCGTACAAAAGCTAAATTCTGTGCAATCTCCTCTACTTCCGGTACAGCTACTGAAGTTACTGCATTCTCCGTAATCACAGATTATGCTAAGGGAATCAAATATCCTCTGGCTGACTTCAACATCACACCAGATGTTGCTATCGTTGACCCGGCTTTAGCAGCTACTATGCCTAAGAAGCTGACTGCACATACCGGTATGGATGCTATGACCCATGCAATCGAAGCATATGTTTCCACACTGCACTGCGAATACACCGATCCGCTGGCACTGCATGCCATCGAAATGATCAACGAAAACTTAGTTTCTTCTTACAACGGTGATATGGATGCCCGTGCTAAGATGCATGATGCTCAGTGCTTAGCTGGTATGGCATTCTCCAATGCATTATTAGGTATCGTTCACTCTATGGCACATAAGACTGGTGCTGCTTACTCCGGCGGACATATCGTTCATGGATGTGCTAACGCAATGTACCTGCCAAAGGTTATCAAATTCAATGCAAAAGAACCAGAAGCAGCTGCAAGATATGCTAAGATCGCTAAGTTCATCAACCTGCCAGGAAATACTGATGAAGAACTGGTAGATGCTCTGATCGCAAGGATCCGCGAGATGAACAAGGATCTGGATATTCCTACCTGCATCAAGTACTATGAAGGCGGAATCATCGATGAGAAAGAATTCATGGAGAAACTGCCTAAGGTTGCAGAACTGGCAGTAGGCGATGCCTGCACCGGCTCCAACCCAAGAAGCATCAATCCTGATCAGATGGCTAAGCTGCTTAAGTGCTGCTACTATGATGAGGAAGTTGATTTCTAATTCATAGAAATTCATAAAAGATCTGAAGATCCAGAATTGAATAAGAAATTTTTTAAGGGCTGCGATTCAAAACCGCAGCCCTTATTTGATCAAAGGATATTCTTATGATTCTTTTAAAACAATATTCAACAATACATTTAAGCCCACACCACACAGTACTGCAATAAATACCGGTGAAGTACAAAGCATATTTAAAAATGGCGAAAGTCCATCTGCCCACTCTTTATAAGTAGAAGTACACTGATATGGAAGCATGACTGCTAAAGTAAGAGTAATTCCCGCTACCAGTGTATTTCTTAATGTTCTTGGAGATGATACAATGGAATCGATCCCGGAAAACATGATGGAAGCCGCTGAGATTAGAAAAACAGCTCCGATAACCGGTTTAGGGATACCTGCCAGGATATATGCCATTTTAGGACAGAAACCATAAAGTAGGAAGAGTCCCCCTGCAAACTGGGTCACACGTCTGGAAGCTACACCGGTAGCTGCCACGATACCTATATTCTGTGTATAAGATGTACATGGCAGGCCTCCAAAAAGAGCTGTGATCATACAGCCAAGGCCACTGGCCATGATTCCCTTATCAATATGCTTTACTCTGTACACCTCATCACAGGCTGCACAGGTTGCAGCATAATCTCCTACAGACTCAAAAATAGCTCCCATATATCCACTAAAACCACCGATAACAGCTGCCGCTATAATGGTAATCGCACCACTTGGCTGTCCTTTCATACCTGTAAATGGGAAAAGACGCGGGATTCTCAGCCATGGGGCTGCGTGAACTGCTTCCCAGTCAAAAATCCCCAGAAAAGATGATACCACTACTCCTACGATCACAACTGTAACAAGTATAAATCCCTGGGAAATGATTCCTTTTGTTTTAAATTTAAGTACAAGTGCCAGTAAAAATGAAATCAGTGCCAGGATCAGATACAACGGTTCCTGTTTGGAAAATGTCCACTGGACTGCAATCCTTGCTGCTACAAAGCCAATTGCAGTTACTACAGAACCAACCACTACCGGTGGAAGAAATTTTCTTACTTTACTGACTGTTTTGGTCACTCCAAGTACTGTCTGGATCAGACCTCCTATAAGGGATGCGCCCCATACAGCAGGAAGGCCATAAACACCTGCTATATTACCCATGGAAGACATCAAAGCAGAAGATGAACCTTGCACAATAGGAAGCCTGTTTCCTACCGTTGTCTGAAGAAAAGTGCATATACCCATGCAGAAAAAGCAGGCACAAAGCAAAGTAGGTACAAAATCAGGTTGATCGATCCCGGCTAAAGAAGCAAAACCGGCTGCCCACATAAAAGGTGTGAAATCCACTAATGTGATCTGAAGTGCAAAAAGGATCGCTTTCCACAATGGTTTTGGAACATCTTCTATTCCGTATGCAATTTCAATGTTAGATTCTGGCTGTTCTTCAAATACCGCCTGTTCTGGGTCATACATAAAACCACTTCCTATTCTCATTCTTAATTTTTCAATCTTTATCTTAGTTTTTAAACCAATTCTATTTCTGTTCCTGTTTTTCCTTCAATTCCATCTTCTGCTTTTTCAAGCAACGTGATCAGTGCTTTTCTTCCTTTGCCAGATTTTGCAAAAGCAACTGCTGCCTCTACCTTTGGAAGCATGGAACCTGGAGCAAACTGTCCTTCCTCTATATAAAATTCTGCTTCTTTCACACTCATATGATCCAGCCACTTTTCTCTTGGTGTACCATAGCCGATCGCCACTTTTTCTACTGCTGTAAGAATGATCAGATAATCTGCCTCCAGCTCTTCTGCCAGTTTTTCAGATGCAAAATCTTTATCTATGATCGCTTCCGTGCCAATATAGTCTCCGTTTTCGTTCTTTACTACAGGAACACCGCCGCCTCCGCAAGCGATCACGATCTGGCCTTCTTCCACCATTCCACGGATAGACTCCATTTCAAGGATAGCCACAGGCTTTGGTGAAGGAACTACGCGGCGGATTCCTCTGCCAGCGTCCTGTGCAAACACAAAACCTCTTTCTTTTCTCAGAATCTCTGCTTCCGCCTCTGTTACATAGGCTCCGATGGGTTTAGAAGGCTTTTTATATGCCTCATCTTCCGGATCCACCTGAACCTGGGTAAGAATGGTAGTAATAGGTTTACGGATCCCGGATCTTTCCAGTTCATTTCTTAAAGCTCTCTGAAGATCCAGACCAATATATCCCTGACTCATTGCTGTACACACAGATAATGGGCAAAGTTCATAATGTTCGGGATCCTGCTTATGCAAAGCTGTCATCGACTTCTGGATCATTCCCACCTGAGGTCCATTCCCATGTGAAATAACAACCTGATGTCCTGCAAGGATCAGGCCTGCGATCGCCTTTGCAGTTCCTTTTACAACTTCTGCCTGCTCTGAGATCGTTTTTCCAAGAGCGTTTCCGCCCAGTGCAATTACAATTCGTTTTCCCATAATTATTTTCTCCTCTATTTGTATGGTAGTGTCAAAAACTACCTCTTTTTAATTCATTATAAAAACAGCAGACCGGCTGATATGATCACCAAAAGGGCGATCAGACAGATCACACAATATCCCATTACATCTCTTACCTTTAACTTCGCTACTTCCAGCACCGGAATCAGCCAGAACGGCTGCAACAGGTTGCAGCAGGAATTTCCCCAGGAAAGAGCCATTGCCGCTTTTCCTTCCGACACTGCAGGCATAAAACTCTGCACTGCCTGCATTACAATGGGACCCTGGACCGCCCACTGTGCCCCGCCGCTTGGCACAAACAGCTTTACGATCACTGCACTGAGGCAGGTAAACAGTGGAAATGTCTGTGCATTGGAAATATGTACAAAAAATCCAGCGATCACCTGTGCAATAGAAACACCTGTAGAACCACCGTTATAACTGATCAGTCCTGCAATACCCGCATAAAAGGGCATCTGCAGAACCACTCCTACTGCTCCGCCAAGAGATTTTTTCACTGCTTCTACTGTACGTACAGGTGTTTTATACATCGCAATGGAGGCAAACAAGAAGATCATATTAACCTGATTAATAGAAAGTGAAAAAGACTGCTTTTTAATATAAAGAGAGTCTACAAAACTCCAGATCACACAGAAAAATCCAATACATGTAATGGCTCCGTTTAAAAGTACGGATGTTTCCAGCTTTTCTGCAGGAGTCATTTCACTGGGGGATTTATAAACTTTTGCTGCAGATACTTCATTAAATATAGACGGATCCACTGTTTTCGTCTTTTCAGGAGATGGATGCATGGCAGTGATCAGCAGGCATAGAACAATGGCACCAACCACATAGATAAACAGATTATAAGGTGCAAATACCGTTTCCCTGAAAGGAATACCTGTTGTACTCCATACGCCTTCAAAATTCCAGCCACCGGCTACATTTAAGGCGATGGTGCCGGATATTCCCACCAGGCAGAACGCATTTCCTACATAGGCAGCTGCCACAAGCAATGGATAATGGATCCCTTTTACCTTTTTTGCCACTTCCTGGGCCAGCACTGCACATACGATCAATGCTGCGCCCCACTGAAGAAAATATGCCACCATACCTACTGCTGATACCAGGATAAGAGCCTGCTTTGGTGTTTTAGGTACAGATGCGATCTTTACAATGATCTTATGCACTGGCTCTGTATTGGCAAACATGGTTCCTGTCACTACGATCAGCACCATCTGCATTCCAAATCCTAAAAGATTCCAGAAACCACCATACCAGCCTTTATATACAAGATCTATCAGACGGTCGAGCACTGTGATCCCTTCTGCAGGAGCAATACCGGTAACAGGAATGGCTGCTATGAACAGTATTACCGTTAAAAGCAGGACCAGAATGTATGCATCCGGTAAAAAGCGGCTGATCAGAGCTACACTTCCATCTACCAGTGTATCAAACAACTTTTTCAATTTTTTCACCTCAAAACTTTTCTTCCACTGCTTTATAAGCAGAGCTGCCACCAATATGGGGCAGCTCTTTTGGATTTAATTCATAATACTCTGGAACTTTTCATAGAATTGTGGAAATGAAGAATCAAAACTTCCGGCACGATCCAGTATTTTTCCAAAAATACCAATCAGCGGAGCATTTACGATGGTTGCAAGAACTGTATTAAAACCTACCATATCAAAAGCAAAACGGCGGAATAATACAAGCATAAGGATCACTGCAATACAAAGAGCTGTAAAATCAAATATCCATTTAACCTTTGTTGTATCTTTATGAAATGTATCTGAAATATCTTTTACAAACATTTCATAGGCTTCCTGTGGGAGATAGGTCCTCAGGAAAAATGGAGCCTATGAAACTTTTTCTGTAAAATAACCATCACAAGGTCCTTCTATGATAAAATAAATATCATTAGGAGGGCCTTTTATTATGGCAAGACAAAAGAAACCTGTACACAGAGTACAAATGACCGATGGAAAAAGAAATATCATTCGTCAGCTTCTCGAAGA
>ENA-OQKP01000390-OQKP01000390.1-human-gut-metagenome-genome-assembly--contig:-NODE-390-length-38692-cov-4.478232_pt1 | contig 38692 bp, 35 predicted proteins | sample MGYA00242780_ERZ504802 | MGnify/ENA primary metagenome ERZ504802 (study PRJEB26092, sample SAMD00036406) | human gut metagenome | host: Homo sapiens | study: EMG produced TPA metagenomics assembly of... | reverse complement strand
GTTTTGCTTTTTTTGCACAAGTATAAGCCGCTGCATAATCCCCATTTCCATAAGTATCGTTTGCTCTTTTTCCCCAAATACTAAATATCTCATTTCCAGCCTCGTTTACATAATCAGAAAGATACGTCTGTGAACGGTCCTTCAATGTTGCTATTTCTGTTTCCGCAGCTGTTTTTAACTTCTCATTCAGCTGGAGCATGACCTTTTTGACTATTTTTGACTGTTCCTCAATTTTGTCCCCGTCCTTTGCTTCCAGTGCTGTTTTCAATTCCGGCAAAGACTGCTCCAATTCTGTTCTTTCTTTGTCCACTTCTGTTAGATCTGCCAGTTTATCTGAATATCCATCATACTGTGCTGCAAGCTTTTTCCCTTCTTCGATGCTTTTTCCCAGTTTCTCTGCACTCTTTTTTATGTCAGATACCTGTTCAGAAAGTTCTTCACATTTTCTTTTGCTTCTTCCTGCCATAGCCCGGTTGCAGTCTGCCACAAATTTCTGGTATTCTTCCACATCGGATAAGCCATTTTCTGCAATGATGTCAGCTGCCTTCTGGGCTGCAGGGTACAGATCTCTTGCTGCTTCATCTCCCTGCACTCTCATTGCTGCCAAAAATGCCGATGCCGCCAATAGGATAACAGAAACAGCCAAACCTATTTTCTTTACCATTTCTCATTTCCCCCTATAAACCCATTGCAGATGCATTTAAAGAAATCTCTTTTTCAATATCATTCCAGTCGTCTTCTGTTAAATCAAGCACATCATATACAGTTCCCTTTGACATGCTGTTGGAAATACCGCCCTTAAGCGGAGCGATCTCATAACTTACATCCAGGTCTATAGCGCCTAAACCACCAACTAAAGAAGTAAGATTGACATCCTCAACTCTTACCAGGAAACTCTTTCCCTTCTTAACATTTTCAAAGGTTCCTTCTGCGTATACGTTAGAAGTATTAAATACACCCGGTATAGAACCTTCCATTCCTACTTCCCATTTTCCGTTCTGTTTATTCACTTTTCCGTATAATTCTGCACTTCCGCTCAGATTTGTAGAACCATCAATCGCTGATAAGGAAATCTCAACCGAATCATCAATGCTGCTCTTATCATCTTTTAAAGTTCTGGTTACTTCTACTGTACAGCTTCCTGAATTTGCGATCTGCATTTCACCGCTTATAACCATTTCATCTAAAGGATTCTTTGATCCAAGGAAATCCGCGCTGACCTCAACTGTTCCATTTCCATTTTCATAAAAAACATCCATCATTACAGTAGCCGGGATCTTTCCTTCTGCACCAATGGATACCATACGGCCTCCAGGACCTACATATACCTGCAGGTTCAGATCTTTCTTAAACGCATTGGCAAGCTGCTTAACCTCTTTACGCACAGTGTCCTTATATTCGTTAACATACTCCTCTTTGGAATCGTAATCTGAAGCATAGGAGTAATCGTTGAGATAACCACACTCATCAATGTAAACATCGGATACATCTTCGATCAGCTGCTTAATATCGTCACTTTTTATGGTCACATCATAACCCTGGCATTTTTTATCTTTTCCGCCTATGGAAAATGATTTTTTCTCTGTTTTCTTCACTTCCATATTTTTATAAAGAGCCTTTAAATCGGTCTTTGCAGTTTTGGCTATTTTTTCTGACAGTTCTTTGCTATCAATATCCTGGCCTTCTGCTATATATATCTTATAATCATCCCAGAGGCTCTCCAGATAATCCCTGTCATTTAATTTCTTTTCCAGGTCTTTCAGATCCACATGGAAACTTCCATCTAAAAGTTCCGGAGCAGCTGCATAAACATCTTTCTCATCTTTATAAAAGCTTATTGTACCGATATCCATTCCTGCAATAGAACCTTCTGCATTGACAGCTAATTTTTCATCCTTCTCCGTATCTAACTGCACTTTAAAATCCGCATCTCCAGCCTGAGTTCCGAAAATTCTGGCTGAAACACTTCCGGATACAATCTGGCTTGCACTTTTATCTTTCAGCATTTTCTCCAGACTGTTCATACCAAGATAAGCATTTAAACCTGTTTCTTTCTGGCAGGAGGCTTTCCAGGTCTTCTGGATTCCCTTGGCTACAGCTGCCTTTGGGCTTGCTGCCACGTTCATCACCACAGCACCTGCCACAATGACTACTGCTGCCGCAGCTGCAACTGTCGCTGATTTTTTACTTATCTTTTTTGGCAGCTTAGACATTACGCTGCTTCCAGCATCCGCAGGTGCAGCTCCGCCATCCACTTTCTGGCCGCAGAAAGTACAAAAGATTGAATCATCCGGTATTTCTTTTCCACAATTAGTACAAAACATACTCTTTTCCCCCCGCTTTTCTCATTTTCTCACATTTTTAATCGTATTTCTTCAATAGACCTCTAAACCTACTGCTATTCTGTGGGATTTCCGCATTCTGCGCAGAATTTTGCATCCTCTTCCAGTTCTGCACCGCAATTTGCGCAGATCTTCTTCATCTTAGGCTGAGGCTGCTCTAATTTCTGTCCGCAGAATTTACAGAATTTAGCGCCTTCTTCATTTACACGTCCGCAGCTGCACATAATGCCGCCTGCAGGTACTTCTGCCGGTGCAGCACCACCTGCGCTGGTATTTAAGATCTTGTCCTTTTCCGCTGCCAGCTCTTCGATCTTAGCTTGATAAACAGCGATCTCATTTTCATTCTCCAGCACTTTCTGGCAAACTTCCACCATGTAATTGGTATCAAATGCAGCTGTTTCTTTCCATGCATTGTAAAGCTGATTTCCCATTGTCTGAAGCTGTGCTGCGTTTTCTTCCTGGATATTGGAAATTTTGGCCTTCAGTTTCTCACTTTCCAGATAAGTAGCAGATTTTACACTTACTGTCACAAGACTTTTATCAATGTTCTTTTTTAATTTTTCAAACATTTTTATCCCCCTTGTATTTTTTCATTAATTTTTTGTCTTTCAATCTACTTTTTATTTGGCATAATGCCATATGAACATATTACCATAGGTTGTATAAAATTACAAATCCTATAAATTAAAAATTGTGCTTCATTTTTTTTAACTAAAAAGCCGCCCGAAGGCGGCTTTTATCACGATCACGATAAAATAATTTTACAGCATAATATACTTCAATACAAACAGTACTGCCAGAATATAAAGCAGAGGACTGATCTTCTTCTCTTTTGCCTTACCGCATACCAGGTTGATCACTACATAGGAGATAATTCCTAAAGAAATACCTTCGGAAATGCTGTACATAAAAGGCATTGCGATGATACCGATATATGCCGGAATGGATTCTGTATAATCGTTAAAATCAATCTTAAGGATAGATGAGATCATTAAAAATCCTACTATGATCAAAGCCGGAGCCGTTGCAAAGGACGGGATCGCAAGGAAGATCGGTGATAAGAACAGGGACAATCCAAAAAGGATAGCTGCTACTGCTGCAGTCAGTCCGGTTCTTCCGCCTTCAGCAACACCGGAAGCACTTTCTACGAAAGTAGTTACGGTAGATGTACCAAACATAGCACCTACGGTAGTACCGATGGCATCAGACATAAGTGCTCCGCGGATCCTTGGAAGTTTTCCGTCTTTGTCCAGCATATCTGCTTTAGAAGCAACACCGATCAGTGTGCCTAAAGTATCAAACAGGTCTACAAACAGGAATGCAAATACAACTACGAAGAAATCCAGGGAGAACAGATGTGAAAAGTCCATCTTCATCAACGTCGGCATCATACTTGGGATAGCAATACCGTTGGAAAAATCAGGAAGAAGACTGTAAGCTCCTGCATCCGGATTTACCTGATAAATACCTGCTAACTGGCAGATGATACCTAAAACCCAGGTAACAAGAATGCCCCAAAGGATACCACCCTTTACCTGCTTTACCAGGAATACTGCCGTGATAAGGATACCGATCAGTGCTAATAGAACTGTGATTCCCTCTGTAGAGAAAGTTCCGTTCTGAACCGATGCCTTAAAGGAATAAAGACCTACCAGTGTTGCTCCGTCTACTACGATCTTTGCATTCTGCAGACCAATAAAAGCAATGAAAAGACCAATGCCGGCAGAAACAGAGTGTTTTAACGTCATAGGAATCGCATTAAATATCTTCTCACGCACATTTGTCAGTGACAGAAGGATAAAAATGATACCTTCTGCAAATACGGCTGTTAAAGCCATTTCCCATGAATAACCCATCTGTAAAACTACGGTGTAGGCAAAGTAAGCGTTAAGGCCCATACCTGGTGCCAGAACAAAGGGATAGTTTGCGAAGAATGCCATACATAAGGTTGCAAACAAAGCTGAAACCGCTGTTGCTGTAAATACAGCTCCGCTGTCCATACCTGTTGCTCCTAAAATACCTGGGTTAACAGCCAGGATGTAGGCCATGGTCATAAAGGTGGTAATTCCTGCCAGCACCTCTGTTTTGACATCTGTGTGATTCTCCTTTAGGTGAAACAATTTTTCCAGACTCATATAAGATCCTCCTTCTCATATTCCATGTGCTCCCGGCCTTCACCAGAAGCCAGCTCTGTTTCCGGTATATTTTTTAAGAAGCCCCCTATCTTCTTTCCCCGATCTGCCGGAAATCAGAATATTTTATACGTACATCTTAGCACTTTTTCTCTGCTTTGTATATACAAAACTTTTTTTTTAATTTCAAGAAGGAAATTCTAATACATAAATCTGATAGTTTGTCTATTAATCCACATTTTTTCCAACAGCAAAACTTTTTACAATGTCTGCCAGAATACGGACGGTCTGCTCCATGGATTCTACACATACATATTCATATTTTCCATGATAATTGTGTCCGCCTGTACACAGATTCGGGCATGGCAGGCCCATATAGGAAAGTCTGGCACCATCTGTTCCACCCCGCACAGGAGAGATCACTACAGTTACCCCATTTTTCATCATAGCTTCTTTGGCAGCCTCGATCAGCTCCATATGCGGCTCAATTTTTTCTTTCATATTGTAGTAAGAATCTTTTACTGTGGCAGTTACCGTACCGGCCCCATACTTTTCATTTAAAAACTCTGCTGTCTTTTCAAAAAATGCCTTTTTCTGCTCAAATTTTTCCCTGTCATGATCACGGATGATGTAATCCATCTGTGCGCCTTCTACATCTCCTTCCATGTGATCTAAATGATAAAATCCCTCATAGCCTTCTGTATACATAGGATTTTCAAATGCCGGAAGCAATGACTGAAATTCCATCGCCACTAACAGGGCATTCTTCATCTTGCCCTTGGCGCTTCCTGGATGAATACCCTTTCCCTGGATCATCACATGCCCGGAAGCAGCATTAAAGTTTTCGTATTCCAGTTCTCCTAATGCACCACCATCTACGGTATAAGCAGCCTCTGCCCCAAATCCTTCCACATCAAAGAAATCAGCGCCTCTTCCCACCTCTTCATCCGGTGTAAAAGCAATGCAGATCTTACCATGTTTTTCTTCCGGATGGCTTAAAAACCAGGCTGCCATGGTCATGATCTCTGCCACTCCTGCTTTATCATCTGCCCCCAGCAATGTAGTGCCGTCTGTGGTGATCAGTGTTTTCCCCTTATAATTTTTCATTTCCGGAAAATCGGAAGTAAGAAGCCAGATATCCTTTTCTTTATTTAAACAAATATCACCACCATCATAATCTTTCACAAACTGTGGTTTTACATCTTTTCCGGAAAGAGCCGGTGATGTGTCCATATGAGCGATAAAACCTAACGATCTGGTCTTTTCCTGTGTATTTGCCGGAATCTCACCATAAATATATCCATGTTCATCCATACGCACATCAGAAACACCCATTTCCTTTAGTTCTGCTGCCAAAAGCCGGCCAAACTCCATCTGCTTCTTTGTGCTTGGAACCTGCTCCTCATCCTCTTTTGACTGCGTATCATAGGAAATATAACGTAAAAAACGATCTGTAACTGAATTGTTTAACATTTCATTTTGCCTCCATTGTTATTTAATGTTCTCTCTGAATCTTTCTGTGCCTGATTTTGTGAGATGATTTTTTGTATCACCTGTATCAATATTATAACCCATGGGTACAAGTCACGCAATTAGATTCCAAAAAGGACAGCCCGATTTTTACAGGACTGTCCTTTAACCATACATCTATATTTATCTGTTTGCCAGTTCCTCTGTGATCTCTTCCCAGGAAACTCCTTTTTCTGCCATTAATACCATCATGTGATACAGGAAATCGGAAATCTCATACTTTACTTCTTCCGGATCCGGGTTCTTTGCTGCAATAACGATCTCCGTGGCCTCTTCTCCCACTTTCTTTAAGATCTTGTCAATTCCCTTGTCAAAAAGGTAGTTGGTATAAGAGCCTTCCTTGGGATGTTTTTTCCGGTCTAAGATCACATTAAAAACATCTTCAAATACCTTCAGCGGATTGGTCTCTTTGTATTCCTTTTCAGCCAGTGTGGTGTAGAAGCAGGAACGATTGCCTGTGTGGCAGGCTGCTCCGATCTGTTTTACAGTTGCTAACAGCGTATCATTATCACAATCAATCTTTAAGGATTTTACATACTGGAAATGTCCGCTGGTCTCTCCCTTTACCCACTGTGTCTGGCGGCTGCGGCTGAAATAGGTCATACGGCCGGTTGCCAGTGTGTTGTTAAATGCCTCTTCATCCATGTAGGCCAGCATTAATACTTCATTGCTCTTATAATCCTGAACGATCACCGGGATCAATCCGTCACTGTTTAACTTAAAATCTTTCCAGTCTACAGAGGATTCAAAGGTATCAACAGGAATCCCCGCTGTTTTTAAGGACTGCTTAATGTTCATGGAAGAATCCATAGTATCTTCTGTGAACGTAAGCACAGCACCACAGATATTGCCGCAGCCAAAAGCATTTTTCAGGCTTTCTGCCGTTTCTTTGGCATCATCCTTTGCCTGTAAGAAGAACATAAACGGCATTTCGCTGTCGCTGATGGAAGCCATTTCAAGTAAAGACGGCACATTTCCTGCTGTATTAAGAAGCATTACAGAAGCACCTGCTGCCTCATACTGCTTTACCTGCTCCAGATAAGCATCTGTGGGCAGATAGGCATAGATCTTCTCTTTTCCAAAGCGATCCGAAGCCTCTTTGATCATATCTGCATTTTCTTCTTTGCTCATATCTAAAAAGACAGCGCTGGCTCCTGCATAAAGATATTTTTTCACATCTTCCATGCGTTTTACTCTGCCTCCGGCGATCACCGGGGCATCTGCTTCCCTGCAGACCTCTTTGATCACTGCAATGGCAGCCTCATGATCCTCATCTGTTACAGACCAGTCATAGATCAGGATCTCATCGGCTCCGTTATCACAGCAGTCCTTTGCAAGCTGGGGCGCAGATGCTGTATAAGTACGTTTTCCATCCCAGCTGCTGATACGTCCTTCCTGGTATCCAAAGCCTGCGATCAGTTTTTTATTATCCATTTTCATTACTCCTTGTCAGTGCATTTTTCAAAACGACGGACTGCCTCATTTAAATCTACCCGCTTTTCATAAAGGGCTTTTCCGATGATAGCGCCGGAAATCCCCGCCTTATAAAGGCCGTCCAGGTCTTCCATACAGGATACGCCGCCGGAAGCAATGATGTCAAGTCCTGTTTCTTCCGTCAGTTTCTTAGTAGCTGGAATATTAGGGCCTGAAAGCATGCCATCTCTGGAAATATCTGTGTAAATAATATGTTTCACGCCATATTCTTTCATTTTCAGGCAAAGTTCTGTGGCTGTTACAGCGCTTACCTGTTCCCAGCCCTGAATGGCTACCATGCCATCTTTGGCATCCACACCTGCCGCGATGGCATCTGCCCCGAATTTTTCAACCATAGCTTTCAGGAACTCCGGTTCTTCTACTGCCTTTGTTCCTATGATCACACGCTTTACACCTAAGGAAAGCATGTTTTTAATGGCTTTCTCAGAACGGATGCCGCCTCCGATCTCTACTGGAATGTTTACAGAAGAAACAATCTTTCTGATCGTTTCCTCATTCACAGATCGTCCTGCCAGCGCACCGTCCAGATCTACCAGATGCAAAAAAGTTGCCCCTTTTTCCTGCCACAGTGCGGCGATCTCTTCCGGGTGTTCGGAATACACGGTAATATCTTTAAATGCCCCCTGACGCAGGCGGACACATTTTCCATTTTTCATATCAATTGCCGGATATAACTGCATACTCTATCTCCTTTTCCTGCCCTACAGGCTTCCTTTTGTAGATAATACATCTGTCAGACGGGGATCATAGCCCGTAGCCGCATCAAGTGCTTTTGCAAATGCCTTAAAAGCCGCCTCAATAATGTGATGATTGTTGCTTCCGGACATCTGGCGCAGATGAAGGTTCATTTCCCCGCCATATGATACTGCATAGAAAAATTCCCGCACCATTTCTGTCTCCAGATCTCCTACTTTTTCCCGGTCAAGATTTAAATCATATACCAGATAAGGTCTTCCGCAAAGATCTAAAGCACAGATAACAAGGGCCTCGTCCATGGGAAGGATCTGGGAACCATACCGGCAAATGCCTTTTTTGTCACCCACTGCCTGACGGATCGCCTGTCCCAGTACGATCCCTGTATCTTCAATGGTATGATGGGTATCCACTTCCAGATCCCCTTCTACCTGAAGATCCAGGTCAAAAAATCCATGACGTGCAAAACTGTTTAACATATGATCAAAAAATCCGATCCCGGTATGGATATTGGCTTTTCCGCTTCCATCCAGGGTCAGGGTCATATTTATTTTTGTTTCATTGGTATTTCGTGTGATCTGCGCGATTCGTTCCATGTACTTATAAACTCTCCTTTTAACATCTGTTCCAAAAATCCCTAAGAGACATCCTCTGACTGTACTTTTAACGTACATTTTATTCGTTACAGTTCAGCCTTGCATCTTTTATTCAAATCTTACTCTCACAGAATTTGCATGTGCAGTCAGATGCTCTGCCTCTGCAAAATCTTCAATATCCTTATGTGCCTTTTCAAGGGCCTCTCTTGAATAATAAATGATACTGGATTTTTTAATAAAATCATCTACTCCTAAAGGTGAGAAGAATTTCGCTGTTCCATTGGTAGGAAGAATGTGGTTAGGTCCTGCAAAATAGTCTCCCAAAGGCTCAGAACTGTATTCTCCAATGAAAATCGCACCTGCATTGCGGATTTTTGTCATTACTTCAAATGGATTAGCTGTTACCAGTTCCAGATGCTCCGGCGCAATGTTATTAGCTGTCTCTACTGCTTCATCCATGGTATCCACTACCAGGATATAGCCATAATTATCCAGAGATTTCTTTATGATCTCACTTCTGGATAATACCTGCAGAAAACCATCTACTTCTTTTGAAACCTTCTCTGCCAGTTCCATACTTGTAGTAACTAAAATTGCGCTTGCCAGTTCATCATGTTCTGCCTGGCTTAACAGGTCAGCAGCCACATACCGTGGGTTTGCAGTCTCATCTGCCACTACCAGGATCTCACTTGGTCCTGCGATACTGTCGATGCTTACATGTCCGTATACTGCCTTCTTTGCAAGGGCTACGAAGATATTTCCAGGTCCTACGATCTTGCTGACTCTTGGAATAGACTCTGTACCGAAAGCAAGGGCTGCGATCGCCTGGGCACCGCCTACTTTATAAACTTCTGTAGCACCTGCTAAGTGAGCCGCTGTCAGTGTAACAGGATTTACTTTTCCGTCCTTGCCAGGAGGTGTGACCATAACAATACGCTTTACGCCAGCTACCTCTGCCGGAATAATATTCATAAGGACAGAAGACGGGTAAGCAGCTTTACCGCCTGGTACATACACACCGGCACTCTCCAGGGCTGTGATCTTCTGTCCTAAAATGGTACCGTCCGGCTGGGAGTCAAACCAGCTGTTTCTTCGCTGCTTTTCATGATACCGGCGGATATTTTCCATGGATTTTTTCATGACCTCCAGCAGATGAGGATCCACTGCTTCCATGGCTTCTTTGATCTCTGCTTCTGTTACACGAATATTTTCAGCATTTATCTGTGCCTTGTCAAATTTCTCTGTATAATCAAAAACAGCCTTATCTCCTTCTGCTTTTACCCGGTCTACGATCTCCTGTACCGTTTCTGTATAGGCATCATAGTTATTAGGGTCTCTTTTTAACATATCTGCCAGAATATTTTTCATAGATGCTTCATCTAATTTTACGATCCTCATTTGTCCGCCCTCTCTCTTTCTTTTAAAAGTCTCTGAAAATCCTTAATGATCCTGGTAATGCGTTCATTTTCCGTTTTCATGCTCACCTGATTGACTACCATGCGGGCAGAAAGGTCACAAACCTCTTCTAAGACTACCAGTCCGTTTTCTCTTAAAGTAGAACCTGTTTCCACAATATCTACGATCACCTCAGAAAGCCCTACGATCGGTGCCAGTTCAATAGATCCGTTTAATTTAATGATCTCTACTGTCTGGTATTTCTGATTGTAGAAATAATCTTTTGCAATGTGAGGGTATTTCGTAGCCACACGGATCAGTTCATGGTGCTTTAAACGTTCTCTGGCAGATTCTGGTCCGCAGACACACATCCTGCATTTTCCCATTCCCAGATCTAAGACCTCATACAGTCTTCTGCCTTCTTCTAAAATGGTATCCCGGCCTACAATACCTATATCTGCCGCTCCATACTCTACATAAGTAGGAACGTCATTTGCCTTGGCTAAGAAGAAACGGATTCCCAGTTCTTCATTTACAAAGATCAGTTTTCTGGAGTTTTTATCCTTCATCTCCTCACAGGAAATACCGATCTGTTCAAACATATCCATTGCCTTGGAAGCCAGACGGCCCTTGGCTAATGCTATGGTCAGATATCTCATGGTCTTTCTCCTTTATATCCAAATATGTTTTTCGAAGCTCTTATACGATCTCCCTTACTCCATATGCAGTCACAGGTGTTTCATCTACATTTCCTGTAAGCATATCGAAAGCAGTTACTGTATTTCCTGTATCTCTCAGACAAAGAATGGTGCGCAGTCCACGCTTTTTTGCCATCCCTTTATAATCTTCCAGGCTCTTTCCTTCTTCCATGACCATGGACTGTACCGGTGTGCCTTCGGAGCGGAAGAAACGGCTTAAACGTACAGCACTCTGTCTGGCTGATGGCTCATACAGGATCACTGTATTCACTAACTGTATTGGGATATGAATCTGCTGCCTGGAAAGAGCTGCCATCAGCTGATCTACTACAATGGCAAATCCAACTGCAGGAGTATCTTTTCCAAACTGGACTAACAGTTTGTTGTAACGGCCGCCGGTGACAATATAATCACCGGTTCCATAGGTATATGCCTTGAAAATAATGCCGGTGTAATACTGATAACGGCTTAACATTCCCAGATCATAGGATACATAGTCAGCCATGTGATATTCCTCTAAAAGAGTATGTACCCGCTCTAACCGCTCAACGGCAGCCAGTGCCTGTGGATTGTCTGTCAATGTCTTTGCTTTCTTTATCTGATTAATACCGCCAAACAGCTCCGGAAGCTTTAGGAAAGCTTCTTTCAGGCTCTCTTCCATATCCTGGTTCTTTAAGAACTCTTCTACACCGAACCGGTTCTTATTCTCGATCAGATCATTTAACTGTACCTGTGCATCTTCATCCAGTCCCGCCTGCTGCAAAAGACTTCTGTAAAATGCAACCTCTCCCAGCTCTACCTGAAACTCCTTTAATCCAGCCGCCTTTAAACAGTCAATAACCATAGCGATCATCTCAGCATCTGCATCCGGTGAATCATCGCCGATCAGTTCTGCGCCGGATTCCGCACGTTCTTTCAGATAACCCTGATAACTGGTGTTATTCTTAAAAGTACGCTCTAAATAGCAAAGGCGAAGAGGCATATCATCATCCATAAAGTATTTTGCCACACATCTGGCCACTGCCGGGGTCATATCCGGCCTAAGTACCAGCATGTTGTTGTCCCGGTCAAAAAACTTGAACATTTCCTGGGCGCCTACGCTTCCGCGGTCTTCATTAAAAATATCTGCATATTCAAAACTTGGGGTCTGGATATGCTCATAACCGTACAAATATAATGTATGGAGTATCTTCTCCTGAACTGCCAGCTTTCTGCGGCACTCTCCGTTATATATGTCCCTGACTCCCTCTGGAGTGTGGATCAGCTTGTTTTTCTTTGTCATGGCACATCTCCCTTATCTTGACCTCATTATTTGTCCGTATTTCATGCGCTGCATGTACGGTACTACCATTTACTGCACGTTCATCACATACTTTATCATGGTAGAGTGATAATTCGTTAACGTGTTTCTTATTATAAAGGCTAACCCCTTCCTTGTCAACGTCTTTCTCAATCTTTTAAAGCTGCTTCATTTTTTCTATGCCGGCTCCATTTTACTCTTCCTTTTTATTTTCTCTCTGATTTAAATCAATGGCTAATGGCTCTAAATAATGAACATACATATCCCGGTGAGACCGTATTTTCCAGTTTTTATCAATCTCATCGTAAGTAAAGCTTTTCCTTCCTCCCGTTTCCATGCGGTCCCAGAATTTTTTCACATCCTTAAAAGGAACATAATACATTTCATCTAAGGCTGTATAATGAATGATAATAAAAGATATACCCCCCTGCTGTTCAAATTCTTCCATAAACCGGATCTGGTGGGGATGGATATTCTGAAGAGGAAAGGTTTTTACCGCACATTCCTTAGCATCAAAACATACCGGTATTCCCTGTACCGCCCCGATATAATCCACCGTACTTTTCTGATCAAAATATGCCAGTGTGATGTGGCGGCTTGCCTTATCAATCTCGATGGGTGTGACAGGTGTAGGGATTTTCTGTATCAGTGCCAACCTTTTCTCCCTGTAACTGTCATTTGTATGATTGATCAGATCCTCCAAGGTCGATCCCCGAAGTCCTCTGGTTTTCCATGTTCCCATGTTCTGCTGTCCTTTCGTAAATTTAATTCTTTACTGTACATGTGTGTGCAGCAAACAACATAATCGTTACCATTCATGCGTTGCATGACCAGCAACATAAACTCTGTTAATCAGTGTACCATATTAGAAACATATTTGCCATTCTTCCTTTTTTGCTTTATACTAAAGAGAAAAAATATCAATTACGAGGTATGACAATGGAACCATCAAAAGTTTATTTTACCGATTTCCACACCGTTGCCTTTGGGGACGGACTTCCTGCTAAGTTAAAAAAGCTGATCAAAAAAGCCGGTATTGAACAACTGGATATGGACGGCAAATTTGTAGCCATTAAAATGCATTTCGGAGAACTGGGAAACATCAGCTATCTTCGTCCGAATTACGCAAAAGCGGTGGCAGACGTTGTAAAGGAACTGGGAGGAAAACCTTTTTTAACTGACTGCAACACCATGTATCCGGGAAGCCGCAAAAATGCTTTGGAACATCTGGAATGTGCCTGGGAAAATGGATTTACACCACTGACTGTAGGATGTCCGATCCTGATCGGTGATGGCTTAAAGGGTACAGATGATGTAGCCGTACCTGTCAATGGCGGAGAATATGTAAAAGAAGCAAAGATCGGCCGTGCCATCATGGATGCTGACGTATTTATCAGTCTGACCCATTTTAAAGGCCATGAAATGACCGGTTTTGGCGGAGCGATCAAAAATATCGGAATGGGCTGCGGTTCCAGAGCCGGAAAGAAAGACCAGCACTGCAGCGGAATTCCTCATATTGAAGAATCTGCGTGCAGAGGCTGCCGCAAATGCCAGAAAGAATGTGCAAACGGAGGCCTTGTTTTTGATGAAGCTGCCAGAAAAATGCATGTAGATGAGGAACACTGCGTAGGCTGCGGCCGCTGTCTTGGCGCCTGCAACTTTGATGCCATTGCCTTTAATAACTATTCTGCCAATGAACTGTTGAACTGCCGTATGGCTGAGTATACAAAAGCAGTCGTTGACGGCCGTCCTAACTTCCACATTTCCCTGGTTGTAGACGTATCCCCTAACTGCGACTGCCATGGCGAAAATGACGTGCCAATCCTTCCAAATATCGGAATGTTCGCCTCTTTTGACCCACTGGCACTGGATCAGGCCTGTGTAGATGCCTGTCTGAAAGCTACCCCAATGCCAGGAAGTCAGCTTGCTAAAAACATGGCAAAGAAAGATTTTACCGATCATCATGACCATTTCTGCAACTCTGCACCGGAATCCGAATGGAAAAGCTGTTTAGAGCACGCCGAAAAGATCGGTCTTGGATCCAGAGAATACGAACTGATCGTCATGTAACAGCTGCCAAAGCAAAAGCTTACGTTCATACAAAAATCGCCCAGACTTTTTTTGTCTGAGCGATTTTTTACTGTCTATTTATTTTTATCTTCTATTTCTATGATGATCACGCATCTGCTTCACTGGAAAATCTTGCTGCCTGCTCTGCGATCAATTCTTTGTCCTCAAAATAATTGATCTTCATAGCACGCTTCATTTCTGCAAGAGTCTGTGCTGCTTTCTTTTCAGCCTTGATGCTTCCCTCTTCCAGGATCTTGTATACAGCCGGGATATCCTTTGCGATCTCTTTTCTGCGCTCCCTGATAGGGCGCAGTTCATCCTGGATCACGTTGTTTAAGAACTTCTTCACCTTAACATCGCCAAGTCCGCCTCTTGTATAATGAGCCTTTAATTCATCTAAATTCTTGTAATCTGGCAGATATTTTTCAAAATGCTCATCACGGCAGAATGCATCCAGATAAATAAATACAGGATTTCCTTCAACCTGTCCCGGATCCTGAACACGCAGATGGTTTGGATCTGTAAACATGGACATGATCTTCTTCTTGATCTCTTCTTCAGAATCAGACAGATAGATGCAGTTTCCTAAAGACTTGCTCATCTTTGCCTTTCCATCGATACCTGGAAGACGCAGGCACGCTTTATTGTCTGGAAGCAGGATCTCCGGCTCTACCAGATTTCCGCCATATACAGTATTGAATTTGTGAACGATCTCACGGGTCTGTTCGATCATCGGAGCCTGGTCTTCGCCTACCGGAACAGTGGTTGCCTTAAATGCTGTAATATCTGCTGCCTGGCTGATCGGATAGGTAAAGAAACCAACCGGGATGCTGGTCTCGAAATTACGCATCTGGATCTCAGACTTTACAGTAGGATTACGCTGTAATCTGGATACAGTTACCAGATCCATATAATAGAAAGTCATCTCGCAAAGTTCCGGAACCTGGGACTGGATAAATAAAGTGGATTTTGCAGGATCCAGACCACATGCCAGATAATCTAAAGCTACCTCGATGATATTCTGACGTACTTTTTCAGGGTTATCTGCGTTATCTGTAAGAGCCTGCGCATCTGCGATCATAATATAAATTTCATCAAACTCACCGGAATTTTGAAGTTCTACTCTTCTCTTTAAAGAGCCTACATAATGTCCTACATGAAGGCGTCCTGTTGGGCGGTCGCCGGTTAATATAATTTTTCCCATTGTATCTTTATCCTCTCGTTATACCGCGGACTCACATTTACACACTTGTACATCCGCGTTTATTTTATAAGCATACCCCAAAGCCACTTTTCTGTCAAGAATCTGCCTCAAGTCCCTCACCTTTTAACACCTTTTTAAAGGCTGCAGGTAAAGGTGCAATAAACTCTTTTCCTTCCAGATACTCAAGGGGCTGGGGCAGTTTTTGTGGCATTACCAGTTTCCAGGAATGGAGCAGCTGGGAACGGACTTTATATTTTTTCTGGATCCGTTCATTTACTGCCTTATCCCCATATTTAAAATCTCCAAAAATAGGATGTCCGATGGATGCCAGATGGGCGCGGATCTGATGGCTGCGTCCGGTGATCAGAGTTACCCGTAAAAGTGTTGCTGTATCACTGCTCTTTACCGGAACATATTCTGTCATAATAGGAACACTGTCTTCCACTTCCAAAGGATAGATCTGCACTGTATTCTTCGCTTCATCCTTTTTTAAGAAACCAGCGATCATCTGAGGCTTGTCGATCTTTCCTTTCACAATACACTGGTAATACTTATGGATACTGCGGTCCTTTAAAACTCCGTTCATGATCTGAAGGCCCTGTAAAGAAGTTCCTGCTACCACAAGCCCACTTGTATTACGGTCTAAGCGGTTGCAGATAGAAGGCCGGAAGGTACGCAGCTGACTCACAGGCAGGTGTCCGGAATCAATGAGGTAATTTAAAATATGCTCATTTAATGAAACATCTCTCTCTTTTGCCTTCTGGGAAAGCATACCTGATGGCTTATTTACGATCAGGATATTCTTATCCTCATATACAATAGAAAGCTCTGTTTTCTTCTTGTTCAGCGTACCGGAAGCCGGGGCTTTTTCCGTTGGCAGAGGCGATGAAAATTTTTCAATGGTTTCATCTGCCAGAAACAGGCTGATCACATCCCCTTCTTCTACACGCTCCGAACCGTCACACTTTTTCCCATTTAAAGTAATATTCTTCTTGCGCATCATTTTATAGAGAAAGCCTTTTCCTGCCTGGCTTAAATATTTATTCAAAAGCTTGTCAAGTCTTTGTCCTGCCTCATTAGAGGCTACTTCCAATTTCTGCATATTCTGCTTTTGTCTCCTGTTTTTCTGTTATAGGCTCTCAGAATCTGTTTCCGGGCCTTTATCCTTACCAGCGTTCTTTTCCTGGTGCATACTCGATTTTTTCCATGATATCTAAGATCAGGCTGTGAGGCAGCACTTTCGCAAGCAAGCGGAATGCCTTCATAAAAATACCATATACAGAAACTTCTCTTCCTGCAATGCTGTCCCGGATAGCCTTGGCGACTACTTTTCCCGGATCTGCCATGACCAGTTTTTTATATAATGGAATTTCACCAGTTGTCTGTGCAATATCGAAAAATTCTGTACGCACAGGTCCCGGGCAAATAGCAGTTACAAATATCTTTCTGGTCTTAAGCTCTCTGTTTAAAGCACGGCTGTAGCTTAATACATAAGCCTTTGATGCCGCATATACTGCAAATCCCGGCTGGGGCAGAAAAGCGGCACTGGAAGCAAACTGCAGAATACGGCTGTTCTGGGGCATAAAGGGAAGTACCATCGTAGTGACCGCAGTCAGAGCTTCACAATTTACCTGTATCATTCCCACTTGATCTTTTTCAGAAAGATCACATACATTGCCGATCTTTCCAAAGCCAGCCCCATTTACCAGAAATTTCACCTGAGGTTTTAAGCGGACCAATTCATCCTTTAAAATCCCTCTGTCTTTTTCCTGACTCAGATCCAGGGCAAATTTACGAACCGGGATATTTACATTTTCTTCCAGTTTCTCAAGACGCTCTTTTCTTCTTCCTACTGCCCAGATTTCATCCAGTCCCGGAAACTGCTCCCATAAACGGATGGCACATTCCCATCCCATTCCAGAGGAAGCACCTGTTACAACAGCTATCTTCATTATCAGCTTCCTTTCTTTTTATGAACGTTTCGTATACCCTTCTTTTTTCCTGCCGGTTTTGCTGCATTCATCCTGTTGCCGGATGACTTTTCCAGACTTCTTCCGCCTGAAAGCTTGCCATTTATACTCTGGCTGTTTCCACTCTTACTGTTTCCACGCTTTTCGCCTGCATTCTTACCTGCAGCTGTCTTTTCATGTCCGTAAAACTCCTTCTCCCCGTGGGCACTCTTATCAAAGTTTCTGGGCTTGATCAGACATTTCTTATCAAAACCGATCAGATCTGTCCTTCCGGCGATCTTAAGAGCTTCTGCCACCAGATCATAGTTCTTTGGATTCCGGTACTGGATCAGAGCCCTCTGCATTGCCTTCTCATGGGGATTAACCGGTACATATACCTTTTCCATGGTCCGGCAGTCATATCCTGTATAATACATGCAGGTAGAAATAGTAGATGGCGTTGGGTAAAAGTCCTGTACCTGCTCCGGCATGTACCCCAGATCCCGTAAATACTCCGCCAGCTCTACTGCCTCTTTCATAGAAGAACCTGGATGAGAAGACATAAGATAAGGCACCAGATACTGATCCTTTCCCAGCTTCTCATTCATCTGCTTATATTCTTTTACAAATTCCCGGTAAACACTGTTTTTAGGCTTTCCCATACGCATAAGTACCTTATCTGCCACATGCTCCGGTGCTACCTTCAACTGGCCGCTTACATGGTATTCACAAAGTTCCCGAAGAAACTTCTTTCCCGGATCCTTTAACAGATAGTCAAAACGGATACCGGAACGAATAAATACCTTCTTAACTTTCGGGATCGCCCGCAGCTTTCTTAAAAGGGAAATATAATCACTGTGATCTGCCCGCAGGTTCTTACATGGCTCCGGGAACAGACACTGTTTATTAGGACACGCACCTTTGGTCATCTGCTTTTCACAGGCCGGAAAACGGAAATTGGCAGTAGGTCCTCCAACATCATGGATATATCCCTTAAAATCCGGTTCTTCTGTAAGAAGTTTCGCCTCATTTACCAGGGATTCATGACTTCTTGCCTGAATGATCCTTCCCTGATGGAAGGTCAGGGCGCAGAAACTGCAGGCTCCGAAGCAGCCGCGGTTGCTGATCAGGCTGAATTTGATCTCCCGGATCGCCGGGATACCTCCGGCTGCCTCATAAGACGGATGATAATTTCTCATATAAGGCAGATCATATACATCATCCATTTCCTCCTGGGTCAATGGCTTAGCCGGCGGATTCTGCACCACAAAAACCTTACCCTCATAAGGTTCAACCAGCCTCTTTCCGGAAAATGGATCTGTATTGCTGTACTGGATAAAAAAGCTCTCTGCATATTTCTTCTTATCTTCCAGAAGCTCCGTATAATCCGGAAGCAGCTTATAATCATAAACAGATTCCAGGCTTTTTGTTTTATAAACAGTACCATCAATAAAAGTAATATCCTTAATATCCAGTCCGCTGTCTAAGGCATCTGCCAGCTCCACAATGGAATGTTCTCCCATTCCATAGGAAATAATGTCTGCCTGGGCATCCAGCAAAACAGACCGTTTCATCTTATTAGACCAGTAATCATAATGAGCCAGGCGGCGCAGGCTTGCCTCGATGCCTCCGGCAATGATCGGAACATCCTTATAGGCGGAGCGAATCAGGTTACAGTATACCACTACCGCATAATCCGGTCGTTTTCCCATAACTCCCCCTGGAGTATAAGAATCCTCTTTTCTGCGCTTTTTTGATACGGAATAATGGTTCACCATGGAATCCATATTTCCCGCGGATACTAAAAATCCCAGTCTTGGCCGGCCTAAGATCTGGATGCTCTTATTGTCCTTCCAGTCCGGCTGGGCAATAATACCTACCTTATAGCCATGGGCTTCCAATAATCTTGAAATGATCGCCGGTCCAAAAGACGGGTGATCTACATAGGCATCACCGGAAATATAAACAAAATCACACTGTTCCCATCCGCGTTTTTTCATATCCTCTTTGTTAATAGGCAAATAATCATGTACCATTTATAAAACCTCGTAAAAATCATGGATCAGCCGGTCAGCCAGCTGTTCCTTTTCCTCTTTCATCTTCTCTGAAAATGCATCTTCCACTGCAATTACTTTCATTCCTGCATTTTTTCCAGCCATGATCCCTGCAGGCACATCTTCAAATACCAGACAGCTCTCAGGCTTAACTCCCAGACGTCTTGCCACTTCCAGATAAATATCCGGAGCCGGTTTTCCTGCTGTCACTTCACAGGCAGTAGCTACCACCTGGAAATATTTTTCCAATCCCAACGACTTTAATACAGCATCTACCATCTCTCTGCCATTACTGGTAGCAATACCTGCCTTTATGCCTCTTATGGTAATTTCTTCTAAAAATTCCCGTACTCCCGGCTTTACAGGTACTTCCTTCTGGTATTTTTCCAGAGACATCTCCACCCATGCCTGTTTGATCTCATCAATAGAATCTGGCAGATTAAACCGCTCTTTAAAATACACAGCTGTCTCAGAAAAACTCATCCCTTCAATGGATTTTTGCAGATCCGGTGGGCACGTTAGACCATATCGTCCCAGATATTCAATATCAATGGCCTCCCACATCCACATGGAGTCTACCAATGTACCGTCTAAATCAAACAACACAGCGGATACGCCATCCAAAATATGGGTTCTGTCTTTTTCATTCATCTTTCGCTCCAGGGCCTTTAACTCTTTTTCCTTTAATCCCCGGTACTCTCCCGGTTTTAAAGAAGGATCCAGTACCAGCGGTCCCATGGTCACACGCTTTAAGTATACCACCTTGCATCCAAGAACTTCAAACATCCGTTTTACCTGATGGAATTTTCCTTCATGGATCCGGAGAGAAACAGCTGTCAGTCCTTCTTTCATTCCTTCCTGAGGAGGTAATATTACAAGCTCTGCCGGAAGTGTTTTTACTCCTTCTTCAATCACAAGACCTTCCTTCATCTGCTTTTTCGCATCCTTTGGAAGTGTCCCCTCTATATAGGCCAGATAGATCTTATCTACATGTTTTTTGGGAGAAAGAAGTTCATGAGCCATAGCTCCGTCATTGGTAATAAGCAGTAACCCTTCTGTATCCAGATCCAGGCGTCCTACCGGGAACAGATCCTTTCGCAGTGCAGAACCGATCAGACTTATTACGGTAGGATACTTCCCATCTTCTGTAGCAGAAACTGTACCTGCCGGTTTATTTAACATAAAATATTCTGTGTGAGCATATGAAACCGGCTGCCCGTCCAGTAAAACTGCGTCCTTTTCAGGATCTATTTTTTCATCTGTTGCCTTTATCACAATTCCATTGATTTGAATGCGCCCCTTTTTGGCCATTTCTTTGATCTGGCTGCGGGTTCCCTTTCCCATTTCCACCAGGAACTTATCCAAGCGCATACTGGAATTAGAAGCTTTTTTCTTCTTTTCTGTCATTTTCCATCCTCATTCTATTCTGTTCTCTTAGAATCTTTCTGCAGCTTCTTTTGTCAAAAGTGCAATAAAGCTCAGGGAGAACATTATGATCTGCGGCCGCTTTACTGCCAGCGCCAGCCTGCATAATACTTATTTTTAAGTGTCATTCCATTGCCCTTTGCCCAGCCTAAAGGAAAACCTTCTACGGTAACCAGGCACCAGCCCTTTATCGGTTCTTCCCCATTTACAAGGCTTAAGGTCTCGCCTTTTAAATAACGGATCACACGGTCATCCTCTGTTTTTAAGTCAAAGCGTACCGGATATTCTTCTTTCTTTAATGCCATTGCAAAAGCCTGGGATGGCTCAAAACGCCCTTTCTTTAACTCTCCCAAATGAAGTCCCGTCCGTAAAAAGCGCAAAGGCAGACCCGTCCTCAAACCTTCCGGCAGATAATAAACCTGTTCATCGCGGATATAAATGCGGCTTAGATCCCAGTCTCTTTTACAACTTTCCAGGAATTTTATCAGATCTTCCTGTTTTTGCGCTTCCTTTTTCCGCTTTGCTGCCTCTTTATCCGTTCCTGCTGTTTGCAAAACAGCTGCACCACTGTCCATGCCATTCTCTTTCTTATGGAACAATGCCAGAAAATGCCCTTCTCCCTGGATCCTGTGGGGGAACAGACGCCCAGTCTCACAATAGCCGAATCCATCTGAAAGTCCCTTAAACTGCTCTTTATCAATGGGGATCAGCTCCATAGACGGGTAATTTTCTAAAATATAGGCTACATTCTCCTCATCTTCCTTCTTTGAGAAAGTACAGGTAGAATAAAGCATCATTCCTCCCGGCTTCAGCATAGTTACAGCCTGCTCTAATATTTCTCTCTGGATCGGGCTGTAATAAGCAGGACCTCTGCTTACCCAGTCTTTTACCATATCTTCTTCTCTGCGAAACATCCCTTCTCCTGAGCAGGGAGCATCTATGAGGATCTTATCAAAAAATTCCGGCCATACAGCCGCCAGTTTTTCCGGTTCTTCACTTAAAACACAAATGTTTTCTGCCCCGGCCAGCTCCAGGTTTTTAAGAAGGGCCCTGGCTCTGGAATAACTGATATCATTGGAGACCAGCATTCCTTTTCCCTGTAATTTTGCAGCCAATTCTGTACTTTTCCCTCCAGGTGCTGCGCATACATCAAGCACTCTGTCCCCCGGCTCTATGGGAAGGACAGCCGCCGGTGCCATGGCACTCGGTTCCTGGAGATAATAAAGTCCCGCATAATAATAAGGATGTCTGGCCGGACGCTCTGTATCCTCATAATAAAAGCCTTTTTGTGTCCAGTCCACAGGTGCCAGCTTCAGTTGGGACAGACTTTTAAATTCCTCCGGTGTGATCTTTAAGGTATTTACACGCAGTCCTGGCTTCCAGGCTTCTTCATAGCTTTTTATATATGCCTCATATTCATCACCCAAAAGCTGTTTCATTTCTTTTAAAAATGCTTCCGGCAGCTGTTTTACATCCGTCATATCCTGCTCCTTTTATTTGATATTTAACGTTATTTTCCAAAAGATCCCGCCATATATTAAAACAAACCCTTTTTTACTAAGAGGACATATGAAACGGATCCTGTTAAGCCTTTTTACTCTCTTTTTTCTCATCCTGCTTCTGGGCTTCCCCTCTGCTGCTTTAGAAGGTGCCAGAAACGGGCTCTTGCTCTGGGCTTACACCGTTTTACCTGCCTTACTGCCCTTTATGATCGTAACCGGCATCATTGCAGCTTTGGACATCGTAAACCTTGCTGTGCGGCCCTTTTTCCCTTTGTTATCCGGCTTTTTTCATTTTTCCCAACCTGCATGTTTTGTTTTTCTCACCGGTTTGCTGTGCGGTTATCCTATGGGTGCGAAAATGGACCGTGATCTGCTGGAAAGAGACCAGATCACACCCACAGAAGCAAAGTATCTTCTTGCTGTCTGCAACCATCCCAGTCCCATGTTCCTTACCGGCTACACTGCACTGGAAGGGCAAAAGCTATTCCCGGCTTCCAAGTCTTTTCCACTGATCATCTTCCTGATTGCCCTTTATCTGCCTGTTTTTCCTGTTTCCATCCTTGCAAGGCATTATTATGAAAAAAAAGAGCGAAACGCCAAAAACACAGGTTTCATCTATGATCCGGCCAAAAGTGGCAAAACAACAGAAAAATCAAAAGCTTTCTCTCTGGATGACCACCTGATAAGCTGCCTTGAAACCATGGAAAAAATCGGGCTTTATATTATGCTGTTCTCCATTTTGTCTTTGTACCTGTTCAGATTTCCTCTGCCTGGTCCGATCCTTTTCAAATCAGCTCTTATGGGACTTTTAGAGATCACCACCGGCATCCGGACGATCTGTGAAAATGTATCTGGGCTTCCCGGACTGCTTTTAATCACCGCCTCCGTTTCCTTTGGCGGTATCAGCGGCATTTTCCAGACCCGCAGCGTCCTTTCTACAAGCAGCGACAGAAAAAATGCCGGACTTTCCATCCGGCATTATATCTTCTGGAAAGCCCTTCACAGTTTACTTTCCTGCGCATTTTTATTTGTTTTATGGAAGTTTTATGCTTCTTCCTTCTTTTCTTCCTGAGGTGCTGCCTGTGTCTCTGGCTCCTGCTGTACCAGTCCAGGTGACAGTTCCTTACGGTTATTTGTCACAATATCATAGCTTGACTGCATGGAACTCATAAAGGAATCGAAGCGTCCCTTTGCAGTTTCCATGGTGTGATCCATAATATTCTGAAGGCTGCGCAGCATATCATCTGTATACTGGATCGCTCCCTGACGGATATTGTTTGCATCATTGACCGCTGAGTCTACGATCGCCTGAGCCTGGATATTTGCCTGCTCAACTACCTCATTTGCTCGTGCATAAGCACGCTGCATGATCTCATGATCATTAACCATCTCTGTTGTCTGGGCATCTGCCTGTGCTACCATGGAATTAGCCTGCTGGGTAGCCTGTTCTACCATACTGTTTGCCTGCTCTGTAGCCTGGGCGATCATAGAATCAGACTGCTTTTTAGCATCTGCCAGCATAGAATCAGACTGAGCCTGGGCATCGCTTAAAATGGTCTCCTGCTGGCTGATGATCTTCTGGTATTTCTTAATCTCATCCGGGATACGCATACGAAGCTCTACTAACAGCTCTTCCATTTCTTCCTTATTTACAATGATCTTACTGTTAGATAATGCCTGGAATTTACAACTGTCTATGTATTCTTCAATTTCACTGATCAACTGTTCAATTCTGCTCATTTTATCGTTCTCCTTTGGTTTCTTTCATACTCTATACATAATTCTATACGTTTTTCATCTCATCCAGTTTTTCTCTCACCCTTTTCGCAACAATAGGATGTAAAAACTCTTTGATCTCGCCGTCAAATTCCGCGATCTCTTTTACAATACTGGAACTGAGATAGGAATATTTCAGATTGGTAGTTAAAAATATGGTGTCGATCTCCGGTGCGATCACACGGTTGGTCTGCGCCATCTGAAGTTCATACTCAAAATCTGTGATCGCTCTTAAACCTCTTACGATCACATTTGCCTGATTCTGGCGGACAAAATCGATCAGAAGTCCCTGGAAAGACTGCACCTCCACATTGGGGATGTCCGCTGTGACCTCTTTTAAAAGCTCTACTCTTTCCTCTGCTGTAAACAGCGGTGATTTAGACCGGTTTCTTAAAACACCGATGATCACTTTATCAAACATCTTTGCTGTACGTCGGATAATATCAATATGTCCTAATGTAACCGGATCGAAACTTCCCGGATATACTGCGACTCTCATTTATGCCCCCTTGCCAGCAAATATATGCTTGTTGGTCTTGTATACTTTTTCTTTTATCATATGAAAGCCCGCATCAGAAAGCCAGTCAAAATTTGTTTCCTTCGAAGCTTCTATAATAATCAGCGTATTTTCTGTCACCATAGGTGAACCGGCAAGATATTCCAGCACACGGTTTTCAAACTCATGGTTATATGGCGGATCCATAAAAATAATATCAAACCGCGGATTTCTTCCTTCTAATTTTTTAAGTCCGGCGATCACATCGCAATTTAATATCAGAGCCCCTTCTTCTAAATGGGTTCGGTTTAAATTTTCCCGGATACAGGAAACAGCTTCCGGATTGTTTTCCACAAAAAATGCCTGTTTTGCGCCCCGGCTTAAAGCTTCAATACCGATAGCTCCGCTTCCGGAAAACAGGTCCAGAAATGTACATCCCGGAATCTGGGTATTTAACATATTAAATAAAGTTTCCTTGATCCGGTCTGTGGTAGGTCTTGTATCCATACCTTCTATTGTTTTTAAAAGCAGCCTTCTTGCGCTGCCTGCGATAACTCTCATGTAATATAAACTCCTGTATAAGCAGTCAGGTTCATCCTATCTGCTTTGTTTTCATTCCCAACAAGTATAATATGAAAATTTACTTAATACAAGGTTTTTTTATGGATTTTGCATTTTTTAACAATTTACGCAGAACCTTCTAGTGTATTATCTTAAGATGGTCACATACTAAGAACGTAACAAACAACAAGCTCTTAAAACAAAAGAGCATTTCCCAATTAAGGAGGCGTTTTATTATGTCTAACAACACAAACAAAACAAACGTACCTGAAGCCAAGGAAGCCATGGACCGATTTAAAATGGAGGTAGCAAACGAACTTGGAGTACCTTTAAGCAACGGCTATAATGGCAACCTTACCTCTGCGCAGAACGGTTCTGTAGGCGGCTATATGGTCAAGAAAATGATCGAGAACCAGGAACGCCAGATGGCAGGTAAGTAAAACTCCTTAGTTCTAAGAAAAGATCACCCCAGGCAGAATCGCTTCTGTCCGGGGTGGTTTTTGTGTACCAGGAAATTCCGCTGGAATTTAGTTCTGTGGCCCATACATCTTTAACAGTTGGATCTTTGTTTCTCCTGTATTTATAATAGAATAATTTTCATCCCCGGCAGGTACAAAAAACTGGGAATTTCTTTCTATCTGATACTCTTTTGTTTCTGTTTTCAAAATGCCCTTACCAGACAAGATATAAAGGCAGGAAAATACTTCCTCTTCCTTAAATTCCTTTGTTTCTCTCTTTTCAATGGTATACTGTTCCATCTTAAAGCAAGGGGTATCCTCATAACCTACCAGACAGTGGCCTCCATTTTCCAGTACTCTTTCCCTGATGCAGGCATCTTCCCTTGTAGCAGCTTCACCTGCTCCCACATAGTGAAAACACTCAAACATCTTTTCAAATCCCAGTCCCTGATGGCACATACTATCATCAATGGTGTAGCCGGAAGGTGTCACTTTTTCTACCCTTATGGTATAATCGGTAGGTTCCTGGATCTCAATTAAAGTACAACCTGCTCCAATAGCATGGGGAACACCGCCCTTTACCAGATATGTTTCTCCCGGCTTTACCTCCAGGCAATTCATCAGACTTAACATCCGATCATAATCCTGTTCAAAGAAACATTCTTCCCATTCTTTTCTGGTAATGCCTTCTTTAAATCCCAGATAAAGACATGGCTTTTCTTCACAGTCTTCTCTTGCATTTAAAATATGCCAGCACTCCGTCTTTCCAAAAGGACTTCCAAAAAGACGTTTTGCTGTCTCCCTGTCCGGATGCACCTGCACTGTAAGGCGTTCTTTGCTGTCGATCATTTTAATAAGAACGCCTGGCGTGTTGCCCCAGGTTTCTACATGCTTTTTTCCCAATATTCCTTCCGGGTCAGACTCTATGTATTCTTTCAAGGTCTTTCCGTCATATTCTCCCCCTGCTATTTTACATAAGCCTTCACATATTTCTTCCCGCCCCGCGTTAAAAGCCCTTGTTACAGAATACATCCATTCTTCCGGAAAATGACTGTCATCTGCCTTTTCATCGCCATGGATCTTTCCGATCTCTCTTCCTCCAAGATAGGTTCTCCATACTCTTTCACCCAACACACAAACAGGTTCTCTCTTCATAGCATTTTCCTCCTTACAGGTTCAGCTTCTCATACCGGTCTCCCAGGTAAGAATCTACCTGACGTTTTAATTCCAGATGCTCTTCCTTCTCCAGTTCCGGATCATCATCTAATATCTCATTAACCTCTTCGGAGACCTGCTTTAACAGGTTTGCATCTGTAAATACATCACCAATGCGAAATTCCAGATCACCGCTCTGGCGCACACCAAAAATATCTCCCGGTCCGCGAAGTTTTAAGTCTTCCGATGCAATATAAAATCCATCATTGGAACGGTTTAATATATCCAGGCGCTCCATAGTATCTTTTCCACCGGAGCCATTGACCATAATGCAATAGGACTGGTAGCTTCCGCGCCCTACACGTCCCCTTAGCTGATGCAGCTGAGCCAGACCAAAACGCTCTGCATTTTCGATCATCATCACAGTAGCATTGGGCACATTCACTCCAACCTCGATAACCGTTGTAGATACAAGTACCTGGATCTCCCCCGCTGCAAACCGCTCCATGATCTTATTTTTCTCTTTTGCCTTCATTTTCCCGTGAAGATATTCTACATTTATAGATTCCGGCAGTGCATTTTTAAGTGTTTTTGAATAATCAAGGACATTCTCTCCTTCAATCATCTCACTGGCTTCTACCATAGGACAGATCACATAAGCCTGACGGCCTGCTTCTACCTGTTTTTCTATAAAGGCATAAGCTTTTGGCCGGTAGCTGGTATCTACCACACAGTTTTTGATCACCTGGCGGCCTGCCGGAAGCTCATCGATCACAGAAATATCCAGATCCCCATATAAGATGATCGCCAAAGTACGTGGAATCGGTGTTGCACTCATAACCAGCACATGGGGTGTTTCCCCTTTTTCACTTAAAAGCTCTCTCTGGCCAACACCAAAACGATGCTGTTCATCTGTGATGACCAGAGCCAGTTTATCATAGACCACCTTCTCCTGGATCAGCGCATGAGTCCCCACAATAATATCTGCCTCATGGGAAGCTGTTTTTTCATAGGCAATGCGCTTTTCTTTTGCTGTCATAGAACCGGTGATAAGGACAACTTTTTTATCAATGCCGCAGCTTTCAAACATCTTTGTAATAGATTCAAAATGCTGTCTTGCCAATACTTCTGTAGGCACCATAAGAGCACCCTGATATCCGTTTTCTGCCGCTGCAAGCAGCGCAAGTATGGCAATAACCGTTTTTCCGGAACCAACATCTCCCTGAACCAGCCGGTTCATCACACAGCCTTTTTTAAGATCTGAAAATACTTCCTGCAGGGTACGTTCCTGAGCAGCAGTCAGCGCATATGGCAGAGACTCCTTTAACTGTCTGGTCTCTTCCCCCGGCCGGATCACAAACTCTGTTTTCCTTCCTTCTCTGCTCTCCTTTAAACGGCGCACACCTACCAGGAACATAAAGAACTCATCAAATACCAGGCGTTTTCTGGCAAACAGCAATTCTTTCTGGTCTTTTGGAAAATGAATATGCTCTAAAGCATAATTAATCTCTGCCAGTTCGTATTTCCTGCGAAGAAAAGCGGGCATGTACTCCCGCTTCATCTGCCTGTTTTCCAAGGCCTGTTTTTGTGCTTTTACAATGGTTTTATTACTTAAGCCTCTTGTCTGACCATAAACCGGCTGCATGGAATTAACCACATTTTCATAGGCTTCTTCTGTAAAAACCTCCGGCTGCTCCATCATCAGACGGCCCCGTTTTTTCACCACTTTTCCGCGGAACACATACATCTGACCGCTTTTAATATTAGCCCGCATATAAGGCATATTATACCAGGCTAACTGCAGGGCACCTGTCAGATCCCGCACATAGGCAGACACCATTTGAATCTTACCTGTGCGCAGAAGATCCGGCGGTTTAGGGAGGACTGCTGCCACACTCATGACCATCTGCTCTTTTAACTGTCCTACCGGCACCGGCGGTTCATACGTGTCATATGCCCTTGGATAATAAGAAAGGAGGTCATCAATGGTGATGACCCCTAATTTTTCAAATAATTTTCCAGTTTTTTCTCCGATTCCCTTTAAGGAACTAATAGGTTCTTTGTTGCTGTTTATCATGCTTTTGCCTGCTCCAGTGCATTTAAACCTAATTTGATCGCACCCATGATACCCTGATCATCATGAAGACTTGCCGGAACGATATAGTTGTCCATATCCTGCAATTCTTTGGTGTTGATATAACCTGCTACCATATCCTTTACTTTTTCACGGATCATCTTAAACAGCTGTTCCTGATGCATGACACCGCCGCCTAAAATAATCTTTTGAGGAGAAAGGATCATAATATAATCAGTAAGTGCCTGTGCGATGTAGTAGCTTTCCATCTCCCAGACTTTTTCATCATCTTTTAATTCAATGGCTTTCTTTCCCCATCTTGCTTCAATGGAAGGACCACTTGCAAAACCTTCAAAGCAATTGGCGTGGCTTGGGCAGATGCCGCCTTTTTCATCTTCCGGATGACGATTTAACAGGATATGTCCGCCTTCCGGATGGAGCATGCCATGAAGAAGTCTTCCATTTGCCCATACGCCGACACCAACACCTGTTCCGATCGTAATATAGATCACGCTGTCTAATCCCTTAGCGCAGCCATAAGTTACTTCACCCAGACAGGAGCCGTTAACATCTGTATCAATTCCCATAGGAACATTTAATTCCTTCTTAAGACTACCCAGTAAATCCTTGTTTCTCCATGCCAATTTCGGGGTTTCCAGGATGTAACCGTAATTGTCTGACTTTGGATCCACTCCCACAGGTCCAAATGCACCAACTCCCAGCGCTTCAATCCCCTTATCCTTGAAGTATGCTGTGATCTTCGGAATCGTCTCCTCCGGGGTAGTGGTCGGAATAGAGATCTGTTCCATAATAGTTCCGTCTTCTTTTCCCAGCGCGCAAACCATTTTTGTTCCGCCTGCTTCCAGTGCTCCTATTAACATATTTTTTCTCCCCTTATTTATTTATTATTATGTTCGTTACAGTAACCTTCTACTTTCTCCGTCTTCCTACAAAGCGAAGAAGATACACAAACAGATTGATAAAGTCAAGATAAAGCTGTAATGCTGCAAAAATGGAAGATTTTGCTGCCATCTCAGGCACATTTCCGTAATAACTGTAGAATGCCTGGATCTTCTTTGCATCATAGGCAGTAACGATCAGGAAAATGAAAATACCGATGCCGCATACAATGGTTTCATAAGCAGACAGGTTAATGAACATAGACAGCAGCCAGAAGCCTGCTAAAAAGATCAGTCCTGCCATCATAAACGGGCGAAGGGCAGAGAAATTGATATTTCCAAAATATCCGATCAATGCCATAATACCGAAAAACGCAGCTGTGATTGCAAATGCCATCCATAAAGACAACACATCAAATGCCAGGAAATAAATGCTGAAAACAATACCATTTACAGCTGCATACAGGAAAAACATCGTTCTTGCTGTCCCTACAGTCATCTGGTTGATCCTTGCAGACAAATATATTACGATACCAATCTCTGCAATAAATAAGATATAATACCACCCAGGTATCTGACTTACATAGTACAAACCGCCTGTCATGTACATTCCCATCGCTACACCAAAAGTGATCAGAAGGCCAATGAACATCCAGCCAAATGTCTTCGCTGTGTATCTGCCAAGGCTGTCCCCGTAGGCCTGTTCCCTATACCCCTGTTCCATTCTGAAATCATCATTCATAGTTCTTTCTCCTTTTTGCGTTCAGGCTGATAGTTACATTACTCAGCAGAGATCATGTAATAATAGATCGGCTGTCCGCCATACTGAAGTTCTATTTCCTTATCTGGAAATTCTTTTTCAGCATCTTCTTTCAGCTTTTCAGCGTCTTCTTCTTTTACATCGCTTCCGTAGTAAATTGTAACCAGTTCGCTGTCCTCATCCAACATTGCCTTCAAAGCAGCCCTTGCTGCTTCTTCCGGTGAATGTTCTACTGCCAGCATGCCTTTGTCGCCAATAGCCATAATATCGCCTTTTTCGATATCCATGCCGTCAATATTTGTAGTACGCACTGCATAAGTGATCTGAGCAGTCTTTACACGATTCATCTCAGCAGTCATATTTTCCAGGTTTTCTTCTGAAGTAAGGTCTGGCATAAAGTTTACCAGAGCGGTAATTCCCTGTGGTACAGTCTTTGACGGAACTACAATAATCTCTTTGTCTTCTGTCAGATCTCTCGCCTGGTTTGCAGCCATGATAATGTTCTTATTATTAGGAAGAATAAAGATATGATCTGCATTTACATGTGCAATGGCATTTAACATATCTTCTGTACTTGGATTCATAGTCTGACCACCTTCGATCAGATAATCAGCACCGATTCCCTTAAAGATCTCACTTAAGCCATCACCGCAGGATACCGCGATAAAGCCGTATTCCTTACGTTCTGCCGGTTCCTGTTCCTTCGCTTCTTCCTGCTTTGCTGCATCATCCTGTGCCTGCTCTTTTGCAAGACGTTCTGAATCCTGGATCACCCGTTCTTCATGTTCTTCACGCATATTGTCCACCTTCATACGTGATAAAGAACCATAAGTCAGTCCCTTTTCAAAAGCCAGTCCCGGATGATTGGTGTGTACATGGATCTTAACGATCTCATCATCAGAAACTACTACTAAAGAATCACCAATAGAACCTAAATATTTCTTAAGTTCTGCCTCATCTTCCTCTGTATATGGCTTTTCAAGCTTAATAATGAACTCTGTGCAATATCCGAATTTAATATCAGCAGTATCAATATCTGTTCTTGCTGCTCCGTTTCCAGTCTGTGCCGGTTTCTGTGCTGGTGCACTGGCTGCAGCTGCTGGTCCATCTAAAGTAAAGTCGGTTACTTTTCCGGTAAGACCATCAAAAGCTCCCTTCATCACCTGCATCAGTCCCTGACCGCCGGAATCTACAACGCCGGCCTGCTTTAATACAGGAAGCATTTCCGGTGTAAGATTTAAGACTCTGTCGCCTTCTTCGATCACTGCCTTTGCAAAAGTCTCAATATCATCGGTCTCCACTGCCATTTCCAGAGCCTTGTCTGCCATTCCTTTCGCAACAGTAAGGATGGTTCCTTCTTTTGGCTTCATAACTGCTTTGTACGCAGTTTCCGTACCCCGAACCATGGCATTTGCCAAAGTAGTGGTATCGATCTCATCTACTGTCTTGATCTCTTTTGTAAATCCTCTTAAAAGCTGGGACAGGATAACGCCGGAATTTCCTCTGGCACCTCTTAAGGAACCGGAAGAAATAGCCTTTGCCAGCTGCTCCATGGAAGGATCTTCCAGTACTGCTACTTCCTTTGCCGCAGCCATAATGGTAAGGGTCATATTGGTTCCTGTATCTCCATCCGGAACAGGGAATACATTTAACTCATTGATCCACTCTTTCTTATCTGAAAGACCTTTTGCTCCTGCCAGAAAGGCATTTTTTACCATCCCGGCATTAATTGTACTTATACCCACGGGTTACTTCCTCCTAATCAATCACTCTGACACCTTCCACGAAGATATTGATCTTTTCTACCTCCATGCCAGTGAATTCCTCTACTCTGTATTTCACGCTTTCAATTAAGTTGTCAGATACGGCTGATATGCTGACCCCATAGGATACGATCACATGAAAATCAATAGATATTTTATTTTCTTTAATTTCTACATTAATGCCGTGTGTCAGACTTTCACGCTTTAAAAGCTTTACAAGTCCGTCTTTCATGCTTACGGCTGCCATCCCCACAATACCGAAGCACTCCACTGCAATGGTTCCTGCATATAAAGCGATCACATCTGGGTTGATCTGGATCTCGCCCATTTTATTACTGATTCTTCCCTTCATATACGCACCTCCTATCTTTTTCTAGTGACAGTATACACTATTTCACTAAAAAAAGAAATAAATTTTTATTTTTTCGCTTGCAAATTTTCTCGGTTTCTGTTATTATACCATTGTTGTGGATTTTTCTACTATAAAATCCAAGTAACGTTTAAGGAGGTGCAATAGTATGGCTAAGTGTGCAATCTGTGAAAAGGCAGCTCATTTCGGTATCAAAGTGAGCCATTCCCATAGAAGGTCCAACAAGATGTGGAAAGCAAACGTAAAATCTGTTAAGGTTAAAGTAAACGGCGGAACCCAGAGAATGTACGTATGTACTTCCTGCTTACGTTCTGGCCTTGTAGAAAGAGCTTAATTTCAGACAGAACATAAAAACCCCGGTAACTTCGGTTATCGGGGTTTTTTGTATATCAGTTAACCAGTTCTCCCTTCTGCCAATATCCTCTCTTTAACAACAAAACAAATTATATCCCAGGATCAGGCATCCGATCACAAAGAAAAAAGTAAATATGGTCTCCGGAACAAAGAAAAGCACTGCCATTCCAAGCCCGAAGCAAAAAAGCATCAGTCCCCAGACTCTTTTCATAGAAAAACAGCTCCCTTCCGCTTACATACACTCCCGGGATCTTCTCGCAAAATCAGCGCAAAAAGATTTTAGGTTGTATATTTTATGTTATGCGGTAAGAGAGCTGTCTGATTCTCTTTTTCTTTTTGTTTTCCCCTATCAGGCTTTTTTCCCTTCATAAGAAGCAGCTGTGTCCTTTGCAATAGCTGCTGTCTCTTCCGATACCGGCGGTTTTCCGCCTAAGAAACGATTGATAAGATCCGGAGCCATATCAATCACCTTTGTCACTGCATCCTGATTCTTTATATTGATCAGTTTGGTCACTCCGTTCTGGATAATGAGCACAGCGCTTGGACTCATTTTTGCGCTCATTCCACCGCAGCCTTTATCCTTCTGCTTAGAGTTTTCTGTAAAAGCTCCCGCTGCCATACCACAAGTCACATCGATCAGCGGTATAATAATGGTATCTCCTGTCCGGACCGGCTCGCCCACTACTGTCTTTGTAGTAACAAACTGATCCATTCCTTTAAATAATGTTTCGATCGTAGATGTAAAATGATTCTCTGCCATAATATACCTCTTATTCATCTGAACTGTTGTCCCGGTTCATAAATCCCCGTATCATCTTCCAGGTATGCTTGTGATGGAAAATTTCCCAGAACAGCCATAACAAATAGGAAACCCGTACCCGTCCCCGATAATCCAATTCCGCTTCCAGGCATTTTTCATCAAATACCGGCTGCAAAGTAAGCCTTTTATAAAAGAAAGGATAGAGAAGACTGGCGCCTGCCAGAATCTGACCTGTATAATAGGGATCCTCCAGCCCAAAAGTAACCGTACCTTTTCCCCTGCATGGCCACACATGGGAAAACAGTTTTTTAAACTGTTTAAAAAGAAGCCTGAATGATTCCTGGTTTTTTTCATCTTCCAGCCATTCTTTCTTTTCCTGGACAAAAGTCTTTATATCTTTTAGCTTATCACAAAAGTGGAGAAAAGAAAACTTAAGTTTTTGAAAGAACATCAGGATACGGATCCATATTGCTTTTATGCGTTGTGAAAGCGAAAGATAAGATTCAGGATCAGTGTTGTGAGGTTTTTTCTCAAAGTTTTTGCTATTTTCCTTTTTCTCCGGTCTTTTAAGCGACTGATCACCTTGAAGATCATCGTGAGTTTTTTTCTCATTATTGACTTCGGATTTTGTTTTTATTTCTTCTATGACCGGAGTTTTTTTCTCATCTTCGTCTGTGCTGACTTCCATTGCCTGCACCAGTTCACCTTTTTCCTGATCTTCTATTTTCTGATCTTCTGTTCTCTCTTCTTCTCTTATCTGTTCTGGTTTCTTCTTCTCTTTTTCCGTCTCTGTCTGTTCCGTTTCCTGCTCTTGGGTTTCCTCCTCCATCTCCCAGAGTCTAAACCAAAGTACCTTTAAAGAACCAGTCAGTCCTTTTTTCATATCATAGCCGCCACGAAACGAAACCAGGGAGAGCAACCAGGAAACCTGCACTCTGATCCATTTTTCTTCTTTCCACAATCCCTGGATACGATACCGCACAGGAACAAAAAGGACGGTACACAGTATCAGAAGCAAAAGCCCCAAAATAACCAGCAAAAGGATACCCAGTATTTTTAATATCAATAATACAATATGCAACTGTCCGCCCCCCCGTCTTATATCCCTTAGGAATCTTTGATCCCAGAATCTTTATTCAGCATTTCCTGCTCTTTCCCCTGGGGTTATCTGCCAGGCTTTCCATATACGCCGGCCAGTTAAACGTTCCCGTCATCTGATACATGTCATCCACCATGGAACGGACCACTTCTGCCGCCTCATTGTAGCCTCTGGCGATTCCCAGAATCAGGAAGCTTTTGCTTTCCCGCTCCTTTTCCGTCAAAAGGCTGACAGGACGTATATCAAGTATATGATTGCCGCTTTCCGGCAAAGTAATCACATAAGTGTCAGGAAGAAGACTTCCTTTTCGCAGTCCTTCCAGAATAGAGCTTCTGTTTCTGGCTGCATTTTCTCCCATATACATATGCTCCCACCAGCGCATACGATCAACCTCCAGTCAGCGTCAGTCTATCTTTTACTCCATAATTGAACGGATCAGACGGATACAGCCCTCTTTTTCTACTTCGTCACTGCAGCTGTCCAGACTGTTTCTGATATAACTTTCTGCCTCGTCCGATGATTTAAATGTGATCGGCAGATTTGACAGGCATTTCGCCATTGCTGCTCTTGTAAGCACTTTCGGAAGATCTTTCCAGGAATCCCTGATATCTGCAAACAACTGATCCAGTTCTTTACGGATCCTGGCTTCGTCCACTGTTTTTTCTGAAGCCTTGCGCTCTAAAGATGCAAAGGAGCTTCCAGACAGCAGCAGTTCCATCTTCCATAACTTCTCTGCCTCAGGAGTGTTTTCTTTTGCCAGTTCTTCCATAGAAATCTCATTTGCCATCCACTGATCAAAACTGCTTTCCTGTTTTCCTTCCAGTTTTGGAAGCAGATCGGCTGTTTCTTCCGGTATCTCTCTCCATTTGTCTTCTTTAAATAAAGTTAATACATCTTTCAATATCTTTGTCATAACCTGTGTTTCTTCCAGATCCATTATAACCTGTCCTTCCCCTAAAAGAAGCACATACAGATCATTGATCAGATCCATTAACATTAAAATATCGCCGGATTCTATACTGATCATTTCTCCAGCCTTCTCCAGTTCAGAAGAAAGATGATAATATTCCGCTGCCTGTAACGTGCGAAAATCTGTCTGTAAAAACTCTTCCAACATATGATAAAGCTTTTGATAATGGCCTTCTCCTGTTTCACAGTCTCCGTCAGAAGCCAAAGGCCTGTTTAAAAGTGCCTCTGAACGGAGTACATAGATCATATCCTCCAGTCCCGCCTCTGGCGCTCCTTTATAAACACTCATTCCTTCTTCCACAAGGGCAAAGAACTTGTTTTTCGTAAAACGCACCGGCAGCTGGCTGATGATCAGCTGAAAACATTCATGAAAATCAGCAGGATCTGAAGTTCCTGCCAGATACTGAATGACCTCATCCATAAAAGTCTCCATATCTTCAGGCTTCTTTCCCACCAGCTGAGGCATAAACCGGCCTTCTACCCGGTTCATCACATATTCATAAGCCTGGAAAATATCCGTATAGGCCGTCAGCTTTTCCATTTCTTTTATGGCATCCTGGCGCAGGGACTCCAGTCCTTCTAATGTCATATCCTGCTTTTCCAAAAAAGAACTAAGGATTTCCAGATATCTTGCATAAAGAGCCAGTACCCCAGATTCTGGTTCACCGGTCTTTTCTGCCATCATTTCATAACAGGTATAAAAATTCAATGTCATACGGATGAAAGAATAGTGATATGCAGCCGTAAGACGACGTTTGATCTTTCTTATTTCCATTTTTCAGCTTTTAACCCCATATCTAATTTATGTTTATGATACTTGTTACTTATTATTCTGCTTTTAATACGCAGCGGCGTACCAGATCCAGTGCCTTCATCATGGACTGTTCCCGGATCTTTCCCCGGTTTCCCTTAAAATGATATTCCAGGACTTCTGCCTTTCCCTTTCCAGCGCAGGCCATGTATACAAGGCCTACCGGCTTTTCTTTGCTTCCGCCTCCAGGGCCTGCAAGACCGGTAACTGCCACACATACATCTGTCTGGGCGCGCTCTGCGCCGCCTAAAGCCATTTCCAGAGCAGTTTCACGGCTGACTGCACCATGCGCTGCAAGCGTTTCCTCTTTTACACCTAAAAGACGTACCTTGGCTTCATTGGAATAAGTGACCATTCCCTGCATAAATACGTCAGATACACCGGAAACATTTACAAGGCGTGCAGCGATCATTCCGCCTGTACAGGACTCAGCAGTTGCCATGGTCAGATGCTTCTTCTGCAAAAGATCCACCACTGCCATCTCCAAAGTTACATCTTCCTCTGTGGTAAAGATGCAGTCTCCAAAGCGGTTAAACAGTTCTGCCATCACCGGCGCGATCAATGCTTCCCCTTCTTCTTTTGTCCCGGCTTTTGCCGTCAGACGTACCTGTACTTCTGCAGTCTTTGCATAAGTAGCGATCGTAGGATTGGTCTGTTTATCGATCATATCTAAGATCTTATCCTCTACCTGGCTTTCTCCATATCCGCAGATCTTCACCATGTGAGATACCAGCTGGGAATTCTGTCTTTTTTCCAGATAAGGGAACACCTGTCCCTCAAATAAAGGGTACAGTTCATTTGGCGGCCCAGGAAGTAAAATGGCTGTTTTCCCATTTTTTTCCATAATAAGTCCCGGCGCCATACCATTAGGATTATCCAGCACAATCGATCCATGAGGAACTGTTACCATCTTCCAGTTGTTTTCGGGAATTTCTTTATAGATATTATTCTTAAAATAGGCTTCCAGGCAGGCTCTGGTATGTGGATCCTCTTCCAGTTCCATTCCCATTGCTTCTGCACATACCTCTTTTGTCAGGTCATCCTCTGTAGGTCCAAGTCCGCCGGTAACGATAATAATATCGGAGCGGTCAAGTGCTGTTTTCACAACAGACATCATTCTGTCATAATTATCTCCTACTGTTACCTGATAATACATATCCAGTCCTAATGAGGCACATTTTTCTGCCAGATATCTGGCATTACTGTTTAAAATGTTTCCCATTAAAATCTCAGTCCCCACACTGATCAGTTCTGCTGTCATGTTTACATGCCTCCCTTTGTAAGCACCTCTATGTTTTTAACCACATAATCTACCAGTGAGATCACAGTAAGAACTACTGCGATCACCAGTATGATCATAGTCACTGTCTCCAAAGCTGGAATATTAAAAATCATAAGGATCACTGCGATCATCTGGAACGTAGTCTTAAACTTGCCCCAGTAGCTTGCTGCGATCACAATTCCGTTGTCTGCTGCCACCAGGCGGAATCCGCTGATAATAAATTCACGGCTGATAATAATGATCACCACCCACGCCGGCAGCTGTCCTAACTGGATCAGGCAGATCAAGGCAGAGCAGACCAGCAGCTTGTCAGCTAAAGGATCCATAAATTTTCCAAAATTAGTGACCAGGTTATACTTACGGGCAATTTTTCCATCCAAAAGGTCTGTAAGACTGGCAACAATAAAGATCACATTTGCAGCAATACGCATGGCCTGGCTGCTTCCATTGTCATATAAAAGAACTGCCACAAAAAACGGGATCAGGATCACACGCATAACAGTCAGTTTATTCGGCAGATTCATGATATACCTCCCCGATCAGATCATATTCATTTGCACCGGTTACTTTTACTCTTACAAAATCACCGGACATAAGCATTTCATCGCCATTTACGAAAATAAATCCGTCTACATTGGGTGCATCCATATACGTACGGCCTACATAAGCCGGCTCATCCGCTACTTTTCCTTCGGTCATCAACTCCCGGCCTTTTCCTACC